>OBIN01000016.1_pt1 | contig 34226 bp, 55 predicted proteins | sample 1481581 | NCBI WGS metagenome assembly OBIN01 (sample SAMN02044685, study PRJEB22538) | human gut metagenome
GTTTAAATCAATATGCGCTGTATAAATTATCACAGATGATACGCTGCCCGCCGTACCCCATCGCCTTAATCTGCTTTGCGATGATCCGATTCGTCACGCCGGACTGATACCATTCGTCGAATACATAAATGCGTTTCTCTTTGTTATCGACCAAGCTGGCCGTAAATGCGTTCGGGTCGGTAAAACCAAAATCCAGACCGAATGCCGATTTTATCCCCTCAATCTTCCGAATCTGATTCACATCAAACTCTTCCACACGATAGTTTTCAAAAATCAACCCTTCTGCAATTCCCCATTCGCCATCACCTTCAATGCGGTAACGACGTGGGTTATGTTCTTTCATGGCAAGGAAGATGCTCCTGTCTGCTTCATCCAGCCATTCGTTGCATTGCCAGGTCGTCGTTTTGATAAAGGTGTTTACATCCGGCTTATCAAAAAACCTCTTTTTCAGCCAGGATGTTGCTGACCACGGATTGAATGTAAGCGTCAGCTGTTTGAAATATCCTTCTGGGACTTCTCCACGGATGGACATGTCCAATTTATTGAAATCGTCCTCGTTTGTGATCTCATAGGCCTCCTCTACCCATACCCAACACAATACACCGGTCGCTACGGAAATGGATGTGATTTTCATACCATCATCCAGACCTCGAAATAAAATCTTCTGTCCAGTCGGGACATAAATAATTTCCATCGGCGAAACGGTACAATAAAAAAAGGCTTCCACCTTTAACCGGCTGATAGCCCATTTTAAATCACTATATACACTATCCCTAAGCGTTGTTTTGTATCGACGCACACAAAGTGCGTTCGCCTGCGGATATTGCATGATGGACTTAATCAGCCAGAGTGCTGTCGTTTTGGATTTCTTGCTTCCACGGCTCCCTTTACAGACCCGATATCTTTTTTTGGTATTCCAAAAATCTTCATAACCTTTTCCAATCACATCATACAAACGAATTTTATTCTTCATCTGGCACATCATCCACCAAAACGACCGGCATCGCTCCGGTCACATCCACCTTATCTGTAAATAACTGATACCGCTTTCCGAGCAGCTCTGCCGCCCGCAGACGATCTCTTGCGGAAATCTGTTTATCCACAATCCTCGCATCGCTGCATCCGTCCCCAGTCCCTTCTACAACAACGACCTCTTCCGAAATTTCTCCCCGCATCGCCGCAGTTAAATGCTGCAGAACCTCATCCTGCGCGGCAATCAGTTCGGCGTCTTTTTCGGCCATTTTTGCAGCGATGTACGCTTTAATTACAGGTTTTGACAGGTTCTCCGACCCTGTCCGATTCGCAGTTTTCTTCGAATATCCTGCCCGAATGGCGGCCTGTGTCGCATTCAGGTCAATCAGATATTCGTCGCAGAATCGCTTCTGCTTTTCTGTTAACGCCATACAGGCTCACCCCTTTCTTTGCATAACAAAAGAGACAGGCCGAAGCTTGTCTCCTCGTTTAAGACTGTGATAATTTATACAGCGCATATTGATTTAAACTGACGCCTTCCTGAGAGGCTTCCATCGCAAGTCTTTTGTGCAGGCTTTTCGGGAGTCTCAGGTTAAACTTTCCGCTGTACTCTTCAATGTCTTTCGGCTCCGGAACTTGGAATCCGTGTTCCAGTTTGGTTTCGATATATCCTTCCATCGCCTCGTTTAAATTCATGTACAAATCCTCCAAAGTCTCTCCTGTACTCTGGCATCCATCCAGTTCCAGAATCTTTCCGTAGAAGTAATGCCCGGTATCGTCATTCCTTTCCTGAACCACCCGGGTATACGGCAGTTTCATGTAATCCTCCAGTTGCATTTTATGTCCTCCTTTTCCATCCTGTTTGTGTTCTATTTCATTGTTATTCTCCTATCCTTGCCAATATGTCCTCTATGTATGCCCGCTTTAACGGGTTTTCCTGCTTAATCGTGATTACGTCCCCCAATTCATTGATGTAATGCTTGTGGCTTCCCTTTTGTCTGGCCGGTCGATATCCGTAAGCCTTCAACACTTTCTCCGCCTCTTCCGGTCTTATCTTGTTTGGTCCACTCTTCATTTTCTCAACAATTTTTTCTACACTGGCCAATCCAACACCTCCGTTCTTTTTGTAATTTAATAGTACCATATTTGGTACTAAAACGCAAGTGTTTTTACCAACAACAAAAACTCCCCCACTCGGAGGAGCTTCTGCCGTTATGTTAAAGTATCAGGAGGACATCAAATGCCTTTTATCTTTTTTTTACTCACTATCATAATATCAAACTTTTTCTGCCCCAGGGTTGCGATATTTGCCCCCAGGTTGCGAGTTTTTGTAAATTAATTACAGCCAATACATATTTTCGGCAACTCTTCGGATAAACGCCGCCTTGTAATGCCACCATGTTGACCGGTGCCCTGCACGCGGGTACGGAACCTTATACAGCACATTGTTCCATACCCCATCTCGATAATCATTCGGAATATAAATCTTCGCCTGCTCAATCGCCTGCAGCTTCCGGAACAACTCCGCACGTTTTAGCCCCTCTCTGGATGTCGGATCGCCCGTATTGCTCCCTCTTGGCTGCCCATCCGGAGGTTCGGGACTATCCCATATCGCGTTATCGTATTCTTCTTTCATCCGGTCGTATCCTTTGATCATCCAGAGGGTGTGTCTGTACAAATCCTCTGGCATATCGCTGTTTTTTAAATAATAGTCCCTCACGTTTCTCCTCCTGTTTTTATTTTTTATACGTTGCAAGCAATGCATTAACACAAGCTGTCACGAACATTGAACACATACTAATCGCGAATTCTTCAGATGCACCTGCTGCCTTGAGTGACTTTTGAAATTTTACTAATGTCACTGCCAAATTTTCAAAATCCATTTCTACCCCCCTATTCCTGCGGCTCTGCTAGCTTGGCCTGCATCCAGTGCATGTAGCTGCTGGCAGTCCAGCTCGTTTTACCCCCAGACCAGGCATGCACTTTTCCGTCCTTATAACATGCGAAATGTGCTCGATTCCATTCTTCGTCATCGCCATCTCTTACTAGTATCGGATCGTTATTCTCAACCTTACTCCAATCCACTTCTGGCTCCTGGTATTCTTCATCGAGCCAGAGTGCAGTTAATAATGCAACTTTTTCTGCATTTATAACTTCATAGTTGTCACAATCGTATGTAGGAACCACATAGTCATTAAAGAATTTCATTAATCCTCCGCTTTTACACACTTTAACTAATTCATTTTTATATTTATCTCTATTCTTCAAAGTAATCCCTCCCATTCCTTACATTTCCATAATCGATCTACAGTCTCACTAATGTTTCTGCTGTTTCCATTGACGCACTGCCCACTTATCCAATGACAGCACGTCCCGCAGCACCGTTTCTCTACTTCCTCGCGCACCTCGAACATTGCAGGCTTTCCGGTTTTCAAGTTGACTGCGACGCCGAAATCTGTTTTTATGTATACACCGAACTGATCTGCAAAGATGTCTCCGGTCTTCAGCTGTTCGTATCTCATCATTCTACCTCCGTAAGCCAGTAATCTTCTCTGCAGCCTTCACAACCAGTATGATCATCACACCATTTGCTACCTTCGCCACATCTTTTATTATCTATATCGCATGGTTCGATTGTTATAACACCATCTACAATCCTAGCGTTCGGAAATATTTTCAAAAACTCTGATTGTCTCGTTTTAGCCGGATGTTCTGCCGCCCACTTTTCGACGATTTGTACCAGTATTTCTTCCGTGACTTTCTGGTTTTCCAAAACACCCGCTTGACATCCACCGCTGTCATTTCCAATAGGGCAGATAAAGCAATCTTCGGGAAGGTCACCGTATTCTCTACACATCCGGTTCTTTGCCTTTAAAAATTCAACTGCGTCCATATTATTCCTCTCTACATTCTACAACACCAAAACGAAAATCACATTTTCTGCACCATGCTGTTCCGTCGCTATAAAAATCAGTTATTTCTGCTCCACATTTTGGACAGTATGTAATATTGTTGATATCTGTAAATCCACTAATATATCCGTACATCATTTTCCCTCCCACAGCTCTATTGGACAAGTTGGATATCTTTCACCAATTTTAGAACAACAGTCTATATATTTATTAATCCATTGGCAATATCCATATTCATTGACTTGGCCACAACTGAAGCAGTCTTTAGGGATTTCTTCAATTTCTATTACGATTCGTCCCTTCACTTGTACTCTCCCTCCCACGGATCAGATGGTTCTTTCCAAGCTTTTACTTGAATATAATCGCCAGTTATAGAATCGTACCAACAACCACCTGCATAATGCCCTATAAATCTCTCTCCGTTGTTTGTGGTTACTTCTACATCAACTCCAAAGTTTGGCAACTTTTCGTTACATGAAATCCATTTATTTTTCTCTATTTCTTTTTTCATTTCTCGACACTTATCTATTGTTCCAATTTGATAATATTCATATAATACTTCTGCAATTTCTTCTATTGTTGCGTTTTTAATAAAATCATAATGTGTCATTTTGAATCTCCCTTCCACGGCTCTGCATTGTACGCATATGCTTTGCATTCGCGGCATTTCTCTGCTACTTCAACATCACCATATCCGTTGCACACTCCACAGCAAAACACCCTGTTATCCTCCGGCCTATATTCATATTTTGTCGTTACAGCTCTTTTGCAATCTTCGTCAAGAGGCTTTCCCCTCAACTGCGCTCTGTTTACTCTTTTCATTTTTCTTCTCCATTTCTTTCGTTTTCAAACAATGGCTCTGCAAACTCCTTATATGTGGTAAACTCGACCACTCCAAACGGACTTTCCCACTCGCAGCCACACTCTGCACATTCGTCCATGTGCTTGTAGGCTCTCTCAATACTCCCCCTGGTAAATGGCTCTAACACTTTGTTTTCTATCGGTGTGCAGGTTGTTTCCATCGAAAATTCGCCTTCTGCATAAAACCATTTCTCACATTCACAGCATTGCCACGGTGTTCCTCTCACGATTTCGTCTATTGATTCTGATTCGTACTCATTCACAGCACCGCAATATGGACAGATAAGTTGCTCGTTTCCGTATTCCTCAGTTTCGTCAACTGGCTTTACTCGCTCAAAGTCGATTCTGCGGATATGGTATTTGTTTTGAAATTCTTTTAACTTCATCTTTCTAATTTCCCTCCTCCCACGGCTCCGGTAATGGATACCATGCAGTAACTCCGTCTGTCCATTCATCACTACTCCACCATTCAGAATCTTCATAATATCCAATCATCACTCCTAAATATCTTTTTGGTGTCATTTCTATGTCAAACGAATCGTAGTCGTATGATATGAGAACTTCTTTTCCTTCATCCGGCAGTCTCTCACTGCACGGAATCCACTCGTTAACTTTGGGCTGCTCATCTATCAACTGCAATATTGCATATATCACATCTAAAGAATTGCATCGCTCTCCAAATTTTTCGGGATAAATTTTTCCTCTTAATTCTTTTTTTAATTTCTTTTCATCTATCATCTTAGTCCTCCTCGTATGGTTCTGTTAGTTTTTCGATATACATTATCGCACTATTGAGCATAATCACTGTGGCAAGATTATTCAGATTACCGTATTCTTTATATGCGCGTAGTTGTATATTTTTGCATTCCATTAAAAACTCGATCACTTTTCCACTTGCACTCTCAACCTTTCTTAATCCCTCCATCGCGGCATCAATGGCCTTGTCCCAGCCTCTTGATTCTTCGTCTGACGCATCACAGCCGCCAAGCATGATAAGCATCTGCTCTACGTCTGAGCGCTTTATTAAATCGTTCATAGTTCCTCCTCAATTTCTGCTATCGCCTTAAACACTGGATAAAATTGCTGCGGCACTACCGCATTTCCCAAACATTTCAGGCGGTCATTTCTATGCTTTATTCCCGTTGCAATCCGCGGAATATTCGGTTCTTCGTCCCAATAATGTCCAATCAGGAAATCTCTGTCCATCCCGGTGGGAATCCCATCAGCCACTCTACCCAACTCGGATTCAGTTGTCCTTCGCATTGTTCTTTCTTTTTTCTTTCCCTCATTGTATATTCTATCAACGATCCTTGTTTTATCTGGCTTTTCGGAAAAGCACTGTTCTTTGAATCCTGTGCTGTAGGTGTTGGAAACATCTTTACCGTTGCGCCAAGTCCCATGTTCGAAGAACTTCCGTCCTCGTTCTTCCTTCTTACAGTTCCGTTTTTTGTTACATATATTTTTCCTTTCCCTGCAGATTCTCTTTCTGTCGTTGTTGGTGTTGGCCACAATCGCAACTCGGTATCTTCTGTGCCTGGCTCCGACAGCGCAAGCTGGAATAAGAAAAGTCCTGGTCCGATATTCACAGGCTTCCAGTTCAGATAATATATCGGGGAGTGCCATTCTGACGATTCCAGCAACATTTTCTCCAACGATCCAAGTTGGCCGCAGCTCTTTGATAATCCGAACCATCTCCGGCCAGAGGTAGCGGTCATCTTCCTTGCCTCGCTGCTTCCCGGCAACGGAGAACGGCTGACAGGGGAACCCTCCTGATATAACGTCAACTGTTCTTGTTCCTGTTTTTTCATAAAAATTCTCCTTGGTTAGTGTTCGAATATCTCTCCATCTTGGCACGTCTGGCCAATGTTTTTCCAATACCTTCGTCGGATAGTCCGCCCATTCGCATTGCCCAATAGTCTGTATTCCTGCCCATTCGGCAGCCAGATCAAGACCTCCAATTCCGCTGAACAGACTTAGATGTGTCAGCATTTGTACCCCTCCTTTCTCCCCGCAGACCGAAAAGGGGATACTTTTCCTTTCTTTTTTATTTTTGCGTTGAACCGTCTGCGGGGAAATGGTGTATTATTTAGCGATAAAGATCGCTTCACCAACTCGCTCAATGTTTTCTTTTTTGCAGTAAATATATGCTGTTCCCTTTTGAGGAATCGGTACCCCGACCATGATCCTCTCTTGTTTGATTTCTCCTACAATTCCAAGTATTCCAGTCCACTTGTGCGTTTCATTGAATTGTATTACATCGCCTTCCTGAATCATCTCTATCCCTCCTTGTGTTCACTGTTTAACCAGTTCTCAACATTTTTGAATAGCAGACACACATCAAAATGTTCCAATGCGCTTTTCAAATCGCCCGGATCGGCGTAATGATCCACCAAGTCAAGCAACTGATCGGTATATTCCTCTATGACCTGTTCGTTATATGTTTTTGGCTCTTCCGTTCCTTCGTTTATCCATTCCCAGTTTTTCATGCTTCCTCCTGTTCGTACAAGATCGCTAACCCTAAAGACTTCGCATAATCCCGTTCCATCCGTGCTCCCGGACTGCTTTCCCAGTTCGACAGCATATAGATTGCGTCGCAGGTACTGATTAGCACTTTACAGATTTCCATGATTGCGTCTCGGTGCAGACTGTCATCAAGGTTCAATCTCTCCAGGAAAATCGGGTTTACAATCTCAAATTTCTCAATAAGCATATTTTCCGCATGTAGAAATCGCCTGATATACTCTTGACGATCTAATCCTGTGATTTTTCCCGCTATGTAAATTCGTTTCATCGTTCAACCCTCCCATAAAGCCTTAATGTCTCTGCCTTCTGTAAATCCGCATAGTGCAGCCCCTGTTTCCTCGCCTCCTGTTCTTTTTCAAAGGCTCGGCTCGGACGGATGTTCTGTCCTGCCCGCACTTTCTTTGGTTCTCTTCCAGTTCGCTTAAACAAAATCCCATACTCCCTTGAGACTCTCGTCAGCCCTCCAATTCTTTTCAGGTCATTCTGCGTCAGTCCGATTTCATAAAGCTGAGCAAGCGTTGGCAGATGATCGATTCCAAGTGCTTCTTTACTGTCCAGGATTGTTTGTATAATCTCCTCTTCCGATAACTTTTTCGCTTTTTTTCCTCTCGCGTAGGCTCTCCCTTTCATTGGGATTTTTGTTATCTTTGATATCTTTGTCAGACCTCCCACGCTCATTAACTGGTTTGAATGAATCCCGAACCCTGCAAGCTGCCGGGCAGTCGGAAGCGTATCCAGTCCGAGCGTTTCTTTACAGGCAAGGATTTTATCGATGATCGCTCTTTGTTTATCCTGCTCTGTTTTATTCTGATTCGTCATATTCCCTCACCTCTCGACTCTCTATAAACTTGTCACACATGGCCGCTACCTGAATCAGTTCGCAGGTGGCCTTAATTGCGTTATTTTTTATTTCGCAAATGTGCTCCAAAGCCAAATCATCGTTGTTTGTATATACTTGTTTTTTGAGTGAGTGTTCATATATTCTCACCCGTTGCATCTCAGTCTCAGCTTCCCAGATTTCCTCTTGCAACAATGCCAGCGCCTCGTGATCGCTGTGTGCATATCCGTGATTTTTTATTGCAGATGTCTTTTCTTTATCGACTAAATCCGATATAATTTCTTTTAAAGCGTTCATATTCATTTTTTACCTCCTTTGGTACGAATGGTGCGAATCGGTACGAAATGCAGTCGTACTATATAAGTGTTGATTTTTCAATCGTTATGGAGATGGTACGACTTGTACGACGATTTTTTGTTTCCCTTATAGGCACTCTGTATATACTGGTAATTGTTTCCACTACATATAGAGTCTTATATAAGCTTTCGTAAAAGTGGTTGTACCGGTCGTACCGACACCTTTTAATCGCTGTAACCCAGTAATTGCAAAGGGTACGCGGTACAACTTCGGTTCGTACCGGAATTTATTTCCATTTTCTATAAGCCGTTGAAATTTCAATGTTATTCCTCACTTTCAAACGTGCGACCACTTGCTTCCATTTCTTCAAACCCTTCAATTTGCCCCTCAATTTGCTTAATTACAACACAGTGACAGGCGATTTTATTGATTTTGACTGACTTTGTATATCCTTTCCCGTTTTTCTGCAATTCCAGCTTGTCGTTTCGTTTCAACCATGCCAGAAATGCCGTTGGATTAAATCCGTTTTCCGTGCAAGCCTTATTAAAGACACTGCGGATAATCGCTGCAGATCCATAAGAAATCTTTCCCCAGATATCCGGCATTTTCTCCTGATCTTCGTCGAATCGCGCACTGTTTTGTGCCAGCCACTCCATTAACCATTCATAGGCTTTCAGGTTCACGGAGACTTCTTCATGCGTCGACAGAAACTGTGCTACCTCTTTTACGGCAAGCCCGTTTCCGTCCTGAAAAATCAAGTCATCGATCAGCGCGTCCGCGGTCAGGATAAGGCTGGCGGCCAGAGCTTGCTTTTCGGTAATTTCCGTTTCCGTCAGCTCCTTATAGAGTCCTTTCTGGGTAGCTTTGGCAAGATCCATCCGCCCCTCTTCCATAAGCGCGTCTATGAAGAGTTTTCCGGCATGTCCGTAGTTTTTTCGAATTACGTCCACCAACCCTGCGGGGTCCTTAAAGATCTTTGTATCTTCGCAGCTGATTTCGATAATTCGGTTAATCGCTCCGCCGCCGGAATGGCTATTTGAAATTGGCTGCTCTCCCGTTGTGATAATGCAGTTGTTCCAGGTTCCCGTTCTCTGTAATCCCCCTGACTTTTGTCCCCGGTTTCGGCCCACCCCCTCTGAGAGTTGATAAATGATCTGGTCAAAATCTTTTTTATCTTTCACAATCTGTAGTTCGTCCAGAATCAGCGGCAGCGAGTTCACGAAACTTGCGGAAAGTTCCTGCGCCACCGCAGTACTGTTAAACGTATGAATATACTTTCCCATCTCCGGATTCGCCCAGACCGACGCCGCCAGCATCAAACCGACCGTCTTTCCGGACTCTGTACCACCCCACAGGTGGACGAAAAAAGGCAGGCAGTTGCAGGGGCCTACTAAGACCGATGCAAAGGAAGCTGCAACTAAGATTTTCGCCGGGACATTTCCTTCTGCCCGAATGGTCTTGACTGCCTCTTTCCACTTTTCAAAGCTTCCCCGTGTCCCGACACTTTCAAAGAAATGTTTGAAAGCAATGTCTCCATCGAACACAAGATTCTCGACATACGGGGCAAATCCCTCCTCGCCGATCCACCCCAGACGAGACACGGAGCTTGATTCCGGGATTTTATCATAATTCAGATTTTCCACATCGTGCAGGTACTGCACCAGATATTTCGCGTTTTCGCTCGTTACCGCTACACCATAATCGGACAGCCCTACAATCGAACTTGCACTGGCGATCTGACGGCGGTCAAAAATCATTTTTCGCCACTGTTTCCCCTTTCTGAAGGCAAGTTCCAGTTTTTCAATTCCAGTATCAATATTGACAAGCCGCTTGATAGGAAGAATTGGATGCACACAGGCGACAACCTCACCATTATAGGTATCCATTGTAATTCCTGCATCATCTGCAATCCACGGGCCAGTGTTCAGTTCGAGTTCCTGCCCTTCAAAATCGCTTGCGTTGTCCACATAGTCCGGATCTCGCACCTTTTTCATGGTCTTGCAGTATCCTTCAAATAGTTTTTTAAAATTCTTTATTCCTACCGCAAGCGCAACTTCAGACATTTTATTTTTTGCCCGTTCCAATTCAAACGGATTATCTCTTTTTGCATATACCTCCTCGAAGGGGGCTGTTCCGTCTATAAAATCTTCTTTTGTGTAGACCGTTACATTTTCATTGCCATCTCCCACAGCCTCGCCTCCTCTCCGCTGAAATCATCCAAAAGGATGTCCAGCTTTTCTATGATGTCCTTTAACCACTCTTCCCCGTTGCAGTACCGCCGAAACAGTACTGCATGGACTTTACAAAGAGTTAAATAGTCTTGATGTAAAATTTCCCGATACTCCTGATATCGTTTCTCTATGCGCCTGTTTTGGGCCATCTGCTGGCGGGTTCGATAGTCCGGCTCTTTTCCGATTAGTCCAAGATGAAAATCGCTATCCAGTTTTACAAGCGCTTGTCGAAAGCTAATTCCGTACGACTCCATTACAAAGTCAATGACCCCACCATAAGCTCCGCAGCCGAAGCATTTATAGTGCTCGTTTTTAATGCTCAGGCTGGCGGTCTTTTCGTCATGGAAGGGGCAAAGAGCAAATCCCCTTCCGTTGAATTTCACGCCGTAGAATTCCATCACGTTTCTGAGTTTGAGTGCTTCAGTGATTTTCTTTGCCAGGTCATTCTTCATGATTCCGTCCCCAGCAGGCGGAGAATTTCTTTTCCTGTGTTTCGCTTGCTGCAGAACACATACTCCACATTGTGCTTGTGCTGCCATGCCCGCAGGATTCGATAGACCCGCTCTCCGATAATGGCTCCGAATTTCGGCTCCCACAGCATAATATCTTCCAGCCCGGAAATTGGCTTTCCGTCAATGCGGTCCTGCTCAATCAGGAAGTACATCTTGGCACCCATTTCATCCAGACGCTCCAGTTCTCGCTTCATTCGCTTATGATCGCTTGTAGCGTTCTGGGCGATCTCCGCGATATTTTGTTTCCGGTCGATAATAACCAGAGGACGTTCCAGATTGATGTAATCCCCCACATAGAGCTTACTGACAAAGTACTTTACATTCTGCCGCTCAAACTCCGCCACGATTTTTTGGATCGCCCGGCTTTTTTCTCTGCTGTCAATCTGTATCTGCATCTGTCGCCTCCTTTAGAATGGAATTTCTTCATCGTTCACTGCCTCAAATCCTTCCGGTACGTCGGGGTCACCTGACCGTTCCTTTTTACTTCCACAGAAATCAAAATTATTGACGATACATTTCCAGTTATATCGATTTTCTCCATCTTTGTTTTTATATTTCTGCTTCTGCATTTCACCAGATACGACAATCTCACTGCCTTTTTGAAAGAACTTCTCAATCACTTCCGCCCGCTTTCCGAACATGGCGCAGTCAAAAAAGTCCGCTTCTTCTCCATACTGCCGATCTGACGCAACGGTAAAGTTGCAGACCTTTGAAGATCCATTTTTTGTATCAATCTCCTTTAGCTCCGGATCTCTTGCCAGTCTCCCGTGAATAAATATTTTATGCATCGTAACCCTCCAAATAGGATACCGGTCCCGTGAGAACTTTGGTCTGTTTACAGTAATCGCAATGCTCACAGCGTCGCGCCGGTTCCAGTCCGGCTTTGATATCCGCGTACCGGTCAATCTTTGCCTCAATCAGTTTCAGCGCCGTATCCATACTGTATTGAGGGATTTCAAAAATTCCCAGATCCGGCACCTTTTCCTTTGTTGCCCCCGCAATATAAAAGGGCAGTCCGTTTCCTTCAATCGCCTGATAAACCGCAGCCTGCAGATCATATCCCCAGGCTTCCACAAAGGGAATTTTTCCCTCGCCTTCCACCCAGATTGGCGCAAAGTCTTTCATCACTTTCAAATCGACAATCTTTTCTCCCGGATGGTAGCTGTCCATTTTAATCTTCCACTGGTATCCGAACAGTTCTCCTTCCAGAATGACCTGAGGATGCCCGGACATATACTCCATAAAGAGCGGGTCCCTCTCCAGACGCTGGATAATTTCTTCCGCCTGCTTGAAATTCGCTCGAAGTTCCCCCTGCTTTGTGAAGATTTCCGGGTTCTGCGCGCGGAACAGATCCAACGTCCCTTCAAAATGCGCGTCCACATAGGATCCAACGAGCAGGGAAACGGTTTTCTCCCGCTCATACTCACCCCGGATTTCTGCCATTGCCGCCGCTTCACACTGCCCAAAGGCTTTGAATTGGCTAGCGCTGAAATATTTCATCTGATTTTCTCTGTCAAAATAGGTTTCCGCTGTCAGCATTACAGATACCTCACTTCCAGTTCGCTGTCGTTTGTCGTTCTGGTTGCCACAAACTGCAGCCCTTTGTCTTTGCATTTCTGATATAACTTGTTCCTGTTTTCGTCGGACAGCTTTTCCGCCCCGTCAATCAAAATGATCTGCAGGTTGTTGGGTTTGGAAAGCGCCACATCCACACACAGATTCAGTTTTTCTCCTTCCGACAGGTTGGAGACCGGCAGCCCGTGAATCAGCGGGATTCCGTTCTCTACGGTCAGTCCCTCCACCGGCAGCGTGGCAGTCTCTAGGATCTGTCCCGGCAGGGTTCTGGCCAGTTCAATCTTTCTCGTCAGCTCGTCCGATTCCGTTTTCAGACGTTTCACATCCGCTTCCAGACCCTGCATCCTCCGGTACTCATTCAGATGCTTCTTCATGCGTTCCGCGGTGTCGACTTCCTCCTGAAGCTGACTGCAATCCACCGGATCCTTTGCGATATATCCATCCGCAATCTGCATGTCTTTCGCCAGTTTTGCCTTCTTTGCTTCATATTGGCTGTCCGCCAGAGCAATCTTATCCTGCAGCTTACGATCCAGACCTCCCAGCTTTTCATCCGCTGCCCGGATTTCCGCTTTCAGCCTCTCTATCGTGCTGATCAGCCCTTCCCGTTCTGTTGCTATAGCCTTTTCCTCTGCGGAGACCTGAATCTCCCGATCCGCTTCCAGCCCCCGGAGCTTGTTGTCATAGCTGTCTTTAAAGACCTTCGCGCGTTCAATCCGGCTGTTTTCTTCCCGGATGTTTTCCAGTTTTCGGTACGCTTCTCCCAGATCGTAGCGCTCCCACCGGTCCGCATCATACTCTGCCGGAATGTCGGAGGCAATCTCTTCAATAAAGGCCCGCTTGTTTTTCAAATCCCGGTTGATGTCCTGCCTGGTCTGAAAGTACACGCTGTTATCCGCCTGGATATCGTGTAGCACCTGCAGGATATTCTGGTCGTAATTTACACCCTCCGGGATCTCCCCAAACTGCTCCCGAATCCAATTCAGATCCCAGTCAAACTCAATGAGATCTAAGATGATCCGGTTCTGCTCCTGCTTGTTCATTCCGATAAAAGCCACCGGATCCAGCTGCAAGGGAGTAAAGAGCTGCTTCAACATGGACTCTGGACCAGATACTTCCTTCCCACCTTCTTTCACCGACTTGTAATCCGCCTTATCGGTCCGTTTCTTCCGGTCAATATACAGCCCGGTATCCGTCTCAATCAGGATTTCCCCCTCAGACGCACCCTTTCGAATGATGTAATCTCGTTCTGACTGATTTGTCAGGCCATATCGGATCGCGTCGATAACGGACGTTTTTCCGGAACCGTTTGTCCCTGTGATCTCTACACTGCTCCCATCCAGTTCCGTTTCCGCAATCCCGAATAAATTCTTTATCTTAATCCTCGTCGTTTTCATTTACTGCCTCCTGTTCTGTTTTTTCCTGTGCCGCCTTTGTTGCGCAGGCTGCACAAAGTTCTTTCCCATACCGCTCTTTGGTGTATGCAGCAAGCTGCCGCGGACTTTTCCCGTGCGCTGCCCGAATTCCCCCTCCGCATTCCTCACAGAAAATCTCTTCTTTTGGCGCGTACGTCCTTACCCGGACCGCCATCGTTGTTTTTCCAAAGGCAGATACCTTTTCCCGGTACAAAATAATTTTTTTGCCCTGCCATTTTGCCACATCCTTTGTCCCTAAAGCTTCGGATACATTGGCTCCGTTGGTTGCATTCAGGATCAAAGGCTTATATCCTCCTCTGAGATGCAGACACAGTTTCTCTTGTGTTCCCCGTTCGTTTTTGACCTCGTTCACTTCTGCGTGGTCAATTTCCACCGTCAAATCCTCGCTTTCCGGCAAGTCCCACTCACCGATATATGTTTTATCCATAAATTGACGATAATCGCCTTCAATTTTCGTTTTGCTCATTTTTCTTCTCCATTTGACAAACCGTCTTCTTTGGTTTATTCTGTAAGTGATAAGTTTCTCGTGCTCCCCGTATTGGTGTTGCCGCACCTGTGGGAGCATTTTTCTTTTCATTCTCCATGCTCTTCTACCTCCTTCAACTCTTCCTGCAGCTTCATCATTTTTCCGACACAGCGAATCTGCGCTTTAATTGCTGCCCGCTTCTGTCTCCTGATACGTTCCAGCTCCTCTAAGATTTCTTCTTTTGCTCTCATATAAACCGCCTTCCTCTCAGACCCCATACGCATAAAGATTTCCATTCAGCCACAACCCGATAAACAGAGCCCCTGTTCCGATGCCGAGCCATCCGGCTGCTTCGATCAATAACCACTTCATTGTCTCTTTTCTCCGTTAATCTTCTCTGCAACATCTTCCGCAAAATACAACTTTGCATTTCCTTTCGGATAATACGGCAGCCCATCCAGAAATTTCTTCGGATAATTTTTCCCGCAACCAAGATAATCCTGCACCTGAGTTGCCGTTACCATCCCGCTGCCGCAAAAGCGTTGTATGTCTCTTGCCAGGCTTTGTTTATCCATGCCTATCCTCCTTTCGAGATTCGTTCCGCAAGCCTCTCCATATCCTCTTTATATAGTTCAACGAACGGCTTCCAGAATCGTTCCTCTGACATATCTGCTTCTCCCGTGTATCTCTCTGCCAGAAGCTCTCCGGTTTGTCGGTCGATGGATAACACTTTCTTCAGTAACATGATTTCACCTCCCGCTCCTCCGCAAAGTCCATTGTGTTAACTCCTTTCCGACTCAGTGCCTTTATTCTTCTAAGAAATACTCAATTGGTACACCGAAATAATCGGCTATTTTCTTTAACTTCTCAGTTTTGGGTTTACTCCTTCCACTTTTCCAATCAGAAAAAGTAGAACTTGCGATACCAGTATCTCTCGACACCCTATATGCTGTGGTTTGCTTCTCTTCTAAAAGCTCTTCAAACTTTTCATACAAAAATATCACCTCCTTTTTAAGATTTCTTAATTTTTTACTTTACTTTATCTCGGAAATCCGATATAATGCACTTAACAAACAAACTCAAACACTATACATTTTCTCGGATTTCCGTGTTTTCTATAGTATATCTCGGTTTTCCGAGAAAGTCAAGGGAATTTTTACGGTTTTCTTAGATTTTCTGAAAGGATACTGCTGATGTACGAAATATTTGAAAGGCTGCTCAAAGAAAAGAATTTGAAGGGAGCCGATGTCACTAGGGCTACTGGTATAGCTTCTAGTACATTAACAGATTGGAAAAAAGGACGATACACACCTAAACAGGACAAATTACAAAAGATTGCCGATTTTCTTGGTGTATCTCTGGAATATTTAACGACTGGAAAAGAAAAAGAATGGAAGCCAACTTTTACAGAAAAAGATGAACGGGACGTTCAAAAGGAATTGGAAAAAACTCTGAATGCTTTGCAAAATGATACCGGACTTATGTTTGATGGTGAAGTACTGGATGATGAAACAAGAGAACTTTTAGAAGCCAGCCTTGAACACGCAATCAGAACGGCTAAAATCACCGCAAAGAAGAAGTTTACTCCAAATAAGTATAGGAAATAGTTCAGGGCAAAAAAACGGACTGTAGTTTTGATATAATCCGTACAAGAGGTGTTGTGTGATGGATATTAGCCATGTCGTACAGACTTTATGCAAAAAACATAAAACCCGAAATCCGTATGAGCTTGCAGACTCACTTGGTATTCAGGTGTTTTTCCGTAATCTCGGAACGGTTCGAGGTTATTATTACAGAGCGCACAGGGTAAAGCTGATTTATCTGCATAACAATTTGCCGGAATATCTTGAGCGTTTTGTTTTGGCGCATGAAATTGGACATTCAGTCATGCATCCAAACAGCAATACGCCGTTTCTGCAAACAACCTTGTTTTCGGTTGATAAATTAGAAATTGAAGCAAATAAATTTGCATCGGAATTGATAATTCCTGATTCTGCATTTAAAGAATACAGAGATTATACCATTGGGCAAATTGCAGGGCTCTATGGACTTCCTGTTGAGATTATCGAGTTAAGGTTGAAATAAAAATCGAGACTTAGTACAATTCGTTATTTTATTGTGTTATTTAGGAGGAAAAGTTATGGAACTGAACGAAAAAATTTACGAACTTGCCGGACGTATTGAAAAACTCAAAAATTCTATTTCTACCGAAGAAGCTACCAAGACATCTATGATCATGCCTTTTTTTCAGTTACTGGGGTATGATGTTTTTAACCCTCTTGAATTTGTCCCGGAGTTCACAGCAGATGTGGGTGTGAAGAAAGGTGAAAAGGTTGACTATGCTATCATAATAGATGAGAAACCAACAATCTTAGTTGAATGTAAACCGTGCAATGATAATCTTGAGAAACATGCTTCTCAGTTATTCCGCTACTTTACAGCAACTGCTGCACGTTTTGGAATATTAACAAATGGTGTCGTCTATAAATTCTTCACTGATTTGGAACAAAAAAATATTATGGACGAAAAGCCATTCCTAACCGTAGACTTGTCAAATCTTAAAGACCGCGATGTTGTAGAACTCTCTAAGTTTGCAAAAGAGTCTCTAGATGTAGATAATATTTTAAATTCTGCCGAAGATTTAAAATATAGTAGATTGATTAAAGAATGGTTCTCCAAAGAGATCGAATCCCCCACAGACGATTTTGTCAGACTCATTTTAAATAACGTTTACGATGGAATGAAAACACAAAAAGTTGTAGAAAGTTTTGCTCCGCTAATAAAGAGGTCTATCCAGCAGTATGTAAACGATTCAATGAATGCAAAAATAAAAACAGCGCTTAGCAAAGAGGATGATGTTGAAAGTTCCAGCACTTCCCATGCAGCAGAACCTCCAGAAGAAAATTCACCACGTGAGAACAAAATCAACACGACTATAGAAGAGCTCGAAGCTTACGCAATTATAAAGGCAATTCTGCGAAAGGTTGTAAATAGTGATAGAATTGCCTATCGTGACACTGAAAGTTATTTTGGCATATTGTTGGATGATAATAACAGGAAATGGATTTGCAGAGTACATCTGATGGCATCTGTAAAATATATCACAGTCGCAGACGAAAATAAAAAACCGATCCGCTATGATATTAACACTGTTGACGATATTTACAAATACGCTACAGAAATTATAGCGGCGTGCAATCACTATCTGTAAATCTATGGCGATGAACTAATCCGCCAGCGGCAAGAAGCAGAACTGCGAGAAGCTCTACAGGATGCCGGGATTGATGTGGAGGGTTAGGTAATCAGATTAAAGGAGTGTCACTAATGGAAAATATGTCTAAAAAACTTGTTGAAAAAAGTATTGAAGCTTTCATATTAGGCCTCGAAATATATAATAAGCCAACAATAAAATACCGCATTGAAGGATTTTCCTTCTTTATTGTAAATGCCTGGGAGCTTATACTTAAAGCAGAATTGCTTAATCGGGGAGAAAGCATTTATTTTAGTGACAAGCCTAACCGCACGCTAAGTGTCGAAGGGGTTATAAAAAAGATATATACCGACAAACATACTCGCACACGTCTCAATCTTGAAAAAATTATAGAGCTTAGAAATATCAGTACGCACTATATAACAGAGGATTATGAGCTTAAGTATGCACCGCTGTTTCAGGCATGCGTGTTGAACTACGTAAATGAGTTGAAACGCTTCCATGATGAAGACATAACACAATACATCGCACAAAATTTCCTTACAATATCTGCAAGGTATGAGCCTTTAAGCAATGAAGAAATTAAAATAAAATATCCTCCTGAAATCGCAGAAAAATTTATCCAGCAGGCAAATGATATTGATGTTTTAAGTAGCACTTATGATTCGGATAAATTCGCTATCCCAATAAGACAAAATTTATACATTACCAAAAAGAAATCAGAAGCTGACTTTGTTGTCGGGATCGATTCAAGAGCTGATACCAAAGTGACTCCGGTAAAAGAATTAAAGGATCCTCACAACACCCATAAATATTCTTTTAATACTGTTATAACCGCTATTAGCGAATGGCTTAAAAAGAATGGTATAAAAATAGGATATGAACCCGGTTTTAATAAATATGTTTTAGGTCTGGTCATAGATTTTTACGATATAAAACAAGAGCCTAAATACGCTTACAAGCATGTTATAGGGAAGCAAGAGCAATATACATATTCTCAGCAATTTATTGATTTTATAATTGACGAAATAAAGAAAAACCCGAAAGGCTTTGTGGCCAGCTTGAAAAAGTCAAGATAAAAAAAGATAACCCCAGGCACATGGGAATGCTCAATACTGATGTATCTACCCCGTTTTGGGACCCAGCGTTACTCCTTCACAAGTTATCTTTCAATATCTATATTATACATGATTGCACAGAATATGCAATCAGATAAACAAAATATTATAAAAAATAACGAAAAAACAAAAGCCCCCATCTCTGGGAGCCAATGTCTACGGCCGTACAATATGATACAACCGAACCTAGCAACTTCATTGTATCACGTGCGGCCGGGGCATGGCAAGCCCTGGTTTTTTGTACCCAAAATTAAGAAAGGATGTGACAAAAAATGAAAACCGCATGGGCCTACGCCCGATTCAGTTCCGATCATCAGCGGGAAGAATCTATTGACGCACAGCTGAGAGCCATACAGGACTACTGCCAGCGAAGCGGATATGTACTGACAAATATATACCGTGACGAAGCAAAGTCCGCCACCACGGACGATAGGCCACAATTTCAGCAAATGTTTAAAGATGTCAATTCTACCCCGCCGGATGTGGTCATTGTCCACAAACTCGACCGTTTTTCCCGGGACAGATATGACAGTGCATTTTATAAACGGAAACTGAAAGAGCGCGGCGTGCAGCTTGTTTCCGTTCTGGAAAACATCGACGGTAGCCCGGAAAGCATTATTCTGGAATCGGTACTGGAGGGAATGAGTGAGTATTATTCAAAGAATCTTGCCCGCGAAGTAAAAAAGGGGAAGAACGAAACGGCCCATCAATGTAAACATAACGGCGGCAACCCGCCACTTGGGTATAACATCGACGAAAACGGAAATTACGTCATAAACCCCTCAGAAGCCGCTGTCGTGCGTCAAATCTTTGAGATGTATGCGGAAGACACAAGCTATACAAAAATGGCAGAGAAGCTAAATAAACAGGGACATCGGACAAAATGGGGACGTGCATTTACGCAGAATAGTTTCCATGATATCCTGAAAAATGAAAAGTACAAGGGACTTTTTTTGTACGGTAAGACTGCTGTTCCGCTTGGTACAAAACGAGTTCAAAAGGAACCTCATATTATTGTTGAGGACGGGGTTCCTGCTATCGTTGAACCGGACTTATGGGAAAGGGTGAATCAGAAAATGAAAGAAAACAGAAAACGAAACGCTGCGAAAGGCGCGAAACGAATTTATCTACTCTCAGGGATTATTTTTTGCGGGGAGTGCGGCGCGCGCATGACCGGGAATACTCGCAAAGCTGGCAGAACAAATAGTATCTATTCCGGCTATGAATGCTCTAACCGAAAAAAATTCAAAACTTGTTCTATGAAAGGAATAAAGAAAGAGGACATTGAAGCTATGGTCATTGACTATCTTGAAAATGAATTTTTTAATGAAAAAAACGTCACCGAGCTCGTTCAAAAATTAAAAGCACACTCAATTCAATACCGTTCTGATTCCGCGTTGGAATTACAGGCATTAAAAACAGAACTTGCGAAAGAGCAAAAAGGCCTCGACTATATTCTGAAACTCATAGAAACCGGAGAGGGAAAGCCCTGGATGATCGAAAAGGGGGATCAGCATTATGAGCGGATTAATTACTGCAAAGATAAAATTGCTTATATTGAAAGCCTGTCCGAAACAACCGAATTGACCGAAAAGCAGATGTATGATTACATTATGAAAGATCGAGATGTCAAAAAGAAAAGCCCGGAAGCGCAAAAACGCATTATCCAGACCTATGTCGAAAAGGTTGTAATTTTCAACGATCGTGTTGATATTCATCTAATTGTGAATAAGAGTGGAGCGGATGAGGCCTTTCGCTTTTTAGTCACGTTACACCTATATAAATAGGTAGTTTTTTATAGCAATAATAAAAAGCCCCGGTCTCCCGGGGCGAATCATTACTTTACTCTGACCTTGTATTTTGTCTTGGCGCAAATCCAGCCGGAAGGAATTTTCAGCCAGATATAGCTGCCGTTTTTCTTAATTTTCTTTACTGTGACTTTTGTCCCCCTCTTCAGTACGGCATTTGCGCTGGCCTTTGTTTTTGTTGCGTGTTTTTTTCCGCTTGCAGTCAGTTCCCGAACCTTCTTAATCCGATATTTCTTTCCGGCTCCCGTACGCACGTTGACATTGCATTGCAGTTCGTAAACTCTTCCTACCTTATATGAGGCGCTGACTGGCTTCCTCGCAGATGTTTTCTCTTTTTTTAGATAACATGTCCACAAGACTTTAATTAACCCTCGCATGGTAGTCTCATAGCAATGCCATCCATCATTTCTTCGAGAGCCCGGATCGCGCATGTACAGATAATGCTTGCCGTTCTTTTTCTTGTACGCAGTTGCCGCAAGATAATGCCCGCCGGAAGTCCATGTGATTCCTCCCCGTGTGCCACCACGGAACAGAATGACTGCATATCGATTTCCCTTTGCCATCTCCTTAAAAAAAGAATCCATGTCATCGTGTCTTGTAACGCTAAACCCGAAATGCTTCAGACACGCGTCAATTCCATCCCATGCGGTTCCCTGTCCAGCAATAGCATGTCCGTTTTTAATCATAAATGCCCGGGTTGATTTTGGCGTACGTTTTTTGTATTTAGGGTTATTTACGATGATATCTGCGCATGCTGTAGGGCCGCATCCACTACCTGACATCGTACAAGAAGAACCGGTTGGATATTTTTTCTTCCCCCACCGGCTGTCGTACTGCCTGAATGTCTTACTCATCGCCTTCACCTGCCTCTACTACGATATTGTCCTGTGTCTTACCTTTTAATTGATCGAGCACTCCCTGTGCTTCGCATGCCGCTGCTGTAAAATTGTGATTTTTCCACAGCCCATATCCCCATGCAATGACCATCGCGACAGTTGAGACGACCGAATAAACCGTATCTGCTGTAACTCCGTCAAACTGCGTGATTCCAAAGGCCATCAGTGCCTCGTTTACTGCCACGATTACCTGTACAATCGCGGATACAATCGTTTTAATTTCCATATTCTTACCTCTCTTTCTATTCTACCGCCTCAAATTTTGCAATACGCTCTCTGTGTTCTTTGTGCAGCAATTCAAGCCGCGTCTCAACCTTTTCCAGCCGGCTGAACGCTGTTTTTAAATCTCTGCTGCTTGCAATCTGCGTTTCACTCAGACGCTTTACCGCATCTTTCAAATCAGAAATCTCCTGCTTGTTCTCCTTTGTGTCGTCAGTCAAGTTGTTGAGCATATTGACGATCTGAGAATGCCGCTCCGCCTCTTGTGTGGCCTTTGAGATTGCCGTTTCCTGCCTCCGCATCAATTCTGATTCCCGCCTTGCATCGATCTCTTTCATAGATTTGTTGATGTTCCGTTGCGAGAAGTAGACGGACGCAATCAGTCCAGCCGCGGCTATGATTAAGCTAATGTATTCTGTCATGGTTTCACCCTTATTCTTCCTCTAAACTGCTTCCAGGGGTTTTAAATACCAGCGAAATCTGCTTTCCTGTAGAGTCATAATTTTTCCGGATTGACTCCAATTCATATCCGGAAAAAGACTCCTCTTTTTCTTCGTCATCCACAAGAACAAGGGTCCCGGTGAAGTTTTGCTCGAGTAGTGCATCAATTTCCGCCACAGTCCTGTTGACATTCTTTAACTCAATCGCAATGCGTTCTTTTGTTCCTCCATCTTTAAAGATATCGTTGCTCATTCGATTGATTTCTTCTGTTACGCTTCCAAATTTAATTTTCATTCTGTTTCCCTCCCGATAAATTTAATAATTCCTGATACTCCGTTTCGCCCACAATAGGGATGGCCCATTCCGCCGGGCAATGCATTTTAAAGTGCTTTGCACTTCTCTGCTTTTGATAGAGCTTATTCCAATAATATACATTCGCAAGGCTCCGTGCTTTATGCATCTCGCAGATATAAGTCGCCCGCTTGTCCACTGTGCCAAACACCTGATAATTGTAAGCGCTACACCAGGCACAACCTTCCGCAATAGGGCAGTAATAGCACTCATCTGTGGACTGCGTTCGCCGCGTGACGCAGCTCAGACATTTAACTGTTTGGATTTCTTCCTCTGTCGTCACAATGCCATGATCCACATGCCCGATTCGGATTGGCGGTTGATCGTCTCCAAGACTGCTCTCCATGTAGCGGATGCAGGGATAGAGCCATCCATCCGGGTCACAGGACAACATAAATCCCGTACCGCCACACCAATTTGTATCATCGCCTTCCTTTTTGGGCTTGAAGAAAATCTCTTCAAACAAGGAACAGAAAATTTGTTCAAGGTGGTTATTTAACAAATAATCTGCAAATCGCTTCATCTGCCTATAGAGTTCCTGCGCATGTTTCAGCGTCCAGCCTTCTTCATAGACGCAATTCGCATTGATTTCTTCATAACCAAGTTCGACCATATGAACGAGTGCATCATATAGATGCGTGATATTGCCCGGAGCAATCGTAATTTTGCTCCCCATATAAAATCCTTTGCTCATCCAATCTTTTGCTGCGGCAACGGCTAAATCATAAGAAGGCCGCCCATCTGGGAATACCCTGCAAGCATCATGCAACCCCTTGTTCCCGTCAATCGTTACGGAAAAGGACATGTGATTTTTATGCTTATTCAGAAAACGCTGCACTTTTGGGTCGAAATAAAGCACCCCGTTGCTGCAAATCGAGATACAATATCTCGTTGCCCAGGGGTGCATCTTCTGAAATGCCTGCTCAACAAAGTAGTCCATAATTTTATCCATCAGGTCGATCTCGAGAAACGGCTCGCCACCGATAAACTCGATAATAAGCCACGGAGAATTTTCTGGATTTACATATTCACTCGGATGCTCTTGTTCTAAGAGCAGATCAACAAATTTCTTCGCCACGTCAAACGACATGCTTCTCTTTCCTTTGTTCCCTTGATAGCAGTAGGTACAAGTGAGATTACAGTCATCCGTCACTTGAAAGGTAACGGTCCGGCTTAAAACTCTGTCCTCACCATCAAGCGGGTGCAGCTCCGGGAACAAGCGAGCCATCTTGTCCCCGAACTGTTCAGATCGTCTTTTCATAATCGCCCTCCTACATTGGAGTTACTCGAATGAGATCGTTTTCAAAGTCTACCTCAAATCGACACCCAGCGTCTTGAAGTTCTTTCGGGATGTACTGATCTCGAATTTCATCCATCGCTTTGTCGTATTTGACTTTACTAATTCCAAATTCCCTCTCGTATGCTTTGAATGGCACGCTGTTAATCACAGACGCATCCTCGTCGAATTTATGTAGATCAAGAATGGACTGTATAATGTCCTGTTTCGCCCTGTATTCCGTATAAAGTGCTTCCAAGTACTCCAGAGTTTCATGATTTGCCTTGATTTCAATAATTTCTCTCTCCATCTTTTTTCTCCTTTTTCTATTTAAACTGCTGCGGTCGCAGTTGCGGTTCCATAACATTGATTCGAACAGGTCCCGTGACAAGTCGCATCACAGGTACTGCTGCAGCTGTTCTTGCATTCACTTTGACAATTTCCGCTGCAGGAAGACCCACAGCTGCTTTTACAGCTTCCACTACAGGAAGATCCGCAGCTCCCACTTGATGTTGCGGTACATCCAGACGAACACGCATCTGCACAGGATGTATAGCAGTTCCCACTACAGGCCGAACGGCACCCGGTACACCCATCGCAGCCGCTGCAGCCAGAACTGCAGCCGCCGGTACATGTACCTTTGCATCCTCCCGTACATCCGGAACCGCAACCAGATGTGCAATTTGATCCACATCCGGATGTGCATGCAGTATTGCATCCGCCAGCACACACTGCTCCACAGGACCCCGTACATCCGTTTCCACAGGCTTGGCAGGCTCCTCCACAGCCACCGGTACAACCTCCACCACACTGGCCTTTACATTCGCCGCCGCAGCCTCCATCACAGCCACCGGCGCAAGCATTACAAGTTTTGTAAGCACTCCCTACACAAGCCCCATAGCAATGCCCTGAGCATCCTTTTGTACAAGAACCAGAACATCCATTACAGCCACCTGAACAAGACCCTGTACAGCCGGAGCAGCCTCCACGGCAGGAGCCGGTACATCCGGAGCCACAGCCTCCGCTACAGCCCGTGCAACCGCCCGAACAGGAGCCTGTACATCCGCCAGTACACCCCGAACCACAGCCACCGCTGCAGCCAGAGCCGCAGCCGGATGAACATCCCTGACAGCTCCCTCTACATGAATTTCCGCAGCTTCCTGAGCAGCTCCCCGAGCAAGAACCGGAACAACCGCTGCAGGACTTCGTGCATCCTGACGCGCATCCGTCCGCACAGGAGGTATAGCAGTTACCACTGCAAGTAGAACTACATCCAGTACAGCCAGAACATCCCGTACAAAGACTCGCGCAGGTCCCAAGACATAAACCCGTGCAGGCGCCGCGACAGCTTGATGTGCTTCCCGTCATCGATTCTGCTGCCAGGACATCTACATGGTCCATCAAACTCAGATCCACCTGGTCCGGAATAACATCACCCTTCATGACAAGAACAAGTCCATCGATGTCGGTTATTTTTAAAAGTAAATCGACAGTTTTCTGCCCATGCTCTGCTGCAATGACTCCACCGGCGGCTGGCTCTGCAGCAAAGTCATAATCTGCGCCACCAAATTCCGATAAAGAGCCATACCCATTCCGCCGGGACATTTCGGCCTTAACCTTTGCTTTTAATGATTTAATTTCTTCCGCTGTAAGCATTTTTTATCACCCCCAGACCGCCGCAGTTGCGACCCACGCGGATCCATCCCAATACTTCGACACTCCTCCGGATGTGGTGTCGATCCACAGCATAGAAGCATCGCCTTCCGGCGCGCTTGCGGCAACAATGACTCCGCCACCGCCGCCCGCAGAACCAATTTTTTGATCAATTTCTTCTTTGCTGTACGTTTCTGTCTTGCTATAAACTTCCGTCTTTGCATATGTTTCAGTCTTCTTTGCGTAAGCAGCGTCCGACTCTGTTTTTGTGTAAACATCGGTCTTTTTCGCAAAGGCGGCGTCGGACTCCGTTTTCGTGTAGACGTCTGTTTTTTGTGCGTAAGCGGCATCCGATTCCGTCTTTGTATAGACATCCGTCTTTTTCGCGTACGGCTCTAACTGCGAAGAGATGTCAAGACTGTCAAACTCCTCCTGCAAGGCTTCCAGATCGGATTTTTTCGCGTACCGGGTATCTCCCTGCGCAAGAGTGATTTTGTCCGATTCGTTTAATGTAACCTCAACGTCGTTTGAATTTGCGTTATTGATTGCAAAATTCCAATCAATTGTAAACCCTGGACTTTCCGCCTCGCTTGGCACTTCCTCGCCGTTTGTCTCATCCGTTTGTGCCAGAATATACAATACATCTGACCCGTCTGTCCCTTGCGCATAAATCCCAACCTGATACAAATCGTAAGCTGTCTGCAGACCCGAATTTGATAGCGTAATCGGAATCGTCACGGATGTGTCATCCGTATAAAAAATTGCGTCTTTTAAAGAAAGCTCCTGCACTGGATCGCTGACATCGGTCTGAGAGGCAAGCTGCGTCGCATTTACCTTTCCTTTTCCGGACTTAGCTTTTGTCAGCTTTAAAGGCAAATCTCCGCTCAAGAGAGCCTGATCCAGTGCAAGTCCGGCAAGCGTCTTTGTTGTGTTATTCCATGCTGCCATTACTAAACCACCTCAACATCATAATGTTTCCGCACACAGACCGCCGCGCCATAGTAGGTTTTGAGGCTCCCGCTGTAACGCTCAAACAATGCGGAGTTGTACACCATATTTGCCGGAAGCACCTGCATGGTCATATCGTCCACGGAATCTAAAAGGGCCTGCGGGTCTTCCCTCGCGGAAGCCCTTACTTTAACATCAATCGCATAATTCCCGACATCCGGATCGACTTTATAATTCCCTTCTCCGCACATAGTAAGGAGCATATCGCGGTACTGCCGGATTGTGTAAGGAAGTGCTCTGGACTCTTTCGCCTTTACGGCAAGTCTCCGCTCCTCCAGCGAGGCCCCTTCACGCGGCACAATTCCATACATCTTTTCTCGATGTGCAATCCCTGCCTCTGTTGCTGTATCGGTAAATGCGTCTGACAGTAAATCACTGATACGAAGATGAATGGAATCCAATTCAATTTGTTCTGTATCTAAAATCTCACGAAACTCCCGGTATTCCTGCAGGTATCCGGGAAGCAAGTCAATCAGTCGTTTGTGCTCCGGAAACTCCATAATCAAACACCCCCATCACTGGAACCTGATCTGGCTCCAATTCAATATTTTTGTCCGACCCGTTCAGCCCGGTCACTTGCACATCCAACACGGCTCCGCAGGTCAGCAATTTATTCTCGATATAGCTTGTACGAACAACGGATATTGTTTCCGCGTCACCATTTCCCCACTCCCTGCGAACTGACAAAAGATACTCTTCCACCGCCGCCGTCATAAGCGGCTCTGCAGTTTCTTGTGAGTAATCCCCATCATATTCCACCATTAGAGAAATGTTGATCGCCACCTCTTCGGCAGCCTTGACCGTCACCACATGACCGATCGGAGCAAAACCTTTTCCCTCTCCCTGGTTCTGCTCCGGATCTACATAAGTCTGAATCTCCTCTACCACGGTCGCTCCCGGCGCGCCGTAGGAACTATTCAGGAATACGATTTTCACAGTTCCGCCACCGTTCCAAATTGGAAAGACCTTTACAGCTCCAACCTTTTCATGGGCCAGCAGCTTACTTTTGTAGTCCGCAACATTTCCTCCAAAAGCCTGACTGTCGATGCTATCAAAGTATCTCTGACGGAAGGCCTCCACATCTTCGGCCGCTGAGGCTGCATTGGATAGACTGATAATCTCCGCAGAGGTCAAATCTTCCTCCTCGTCAAAGACTTCATCTGTAATCAGCTGCCCGGAGCTCAGGTTACCCTCTTCTCCCTCTGTCTCGCACTCCATATAATATTTTCCGTCTTCAATTTTTTCTGTGACGATATAAGAGAGTCCGGATTCCAGTTCGGTAAACCGACCGCCTGTGACGTCAATTGTAATTGGTTCAAACTGTCCAACGACAATCGCCCTAGTTGCATCCTTATATGTGATTCCACGCTCGGCAGCTCGTCGGATTAAGTAATCCAGATTTGCGGTATCTGCAAACGCTTCTACCAGTACGGTCTGCAATTCTTCGTATAATAACTGTATTTCCCACGCTGCTGGGGCGAGCGCGTTATAAATCACACTTCCTTCTCGCGTGTCCAATGTGGTAGGCACACGGGACAGGAGCCGCTCCATAATCGCATCAAAAGCCTCTTCTTCGTCAATCATGTCCTCGTCTGAGGCTTCAAATAATTCCTCAGTCACCAAGTCCGCCATCCTGTGTCACCTCCCATTCTGCTTCAATCGATTCGCCTGTATTTGTTGTTACGGTAAACTCTACATGCAGGCCATTCGGAATTTCTGTAAAGATAAAATCTGTTACCTCTTCGATTCGGTCATCCTGCAGCAGCGTTTCCGTTATCGTATCCTCAATTTCCAATTTTACAAAGGCAAGAGGCTGTCCAAACCGGTCGGAAAGCTCTACGCCGTAGTCTTCTGAGTAGATTTCATAATAAAAGCGCTCTGTCCGGAGCATACAGTAAATCGCCTGCTGCACCGCGTCGCGCTCATCAATCAGTCCCTGTACGGTTTTGGAATCCTCATTCAGCTTCCAGGTCAGCCCCGGTTCCGCCTCTTCTTCCACGTCCTCGTTATATAATAGTTCATCTGCAAAAACCGGTATCATCCTGCCACCTCATCAATCACCACATATTCCTGACCGCCCTGGCACCGGATAGCAATCACGGATTTCCCCGCGGACTTATACTCTTCCATCCGGTTCTTGATGGCCCTGGTAAGTGTCAGAAAATCCTCATCCAATTCCCGGTTGTCATCAAATTTAATCGTCAGCGGATTCAGTTTTGTGATTTCTCCAATTACCACTTCGACCGGTTTTTCCGCCTGCACGCTTCTTGCCGCGATGCGCTGAATCTGCTTATAGATATCATTCTGCATCAAACTCACCTCCCAGACTGTACAGTGTCAGGTCCATCATATAGCTGTCATCGGACCATTTGTGAGTCGCTTTTTCCACATACATATAGGTGTTCACCTTTTCCATCCCTGCGTCAATCTGCACCATAAGCGAGCATCCAGGTCGTACCCGGACATCGCCGAGGCATCCGCTGACCGACAGCTTTTTCTCCGGCCTGGCATATTTTTTCATCAGGGTCTTGGTCTCTTTTTTAATCTTGTCCTTGTTTGTATGACTTGCCTTTTCCGTGTACTGCAAAATGCCCCACTGATTCTGCTTTGAGGTGTTATTGCGAATATACACCTTCCGAACGCCGGTCTTTGTGCTGTCCGTATAAAGCTTGATTCGATTATAGGTCTCGCCGTCAATACTTCCTTGATATTCAAAGCTCTGTGCGGTGCTTTTATCGATCAAAAGATTCAACCGCATCCCAGAGAGTTTCCGCAGGTTCAACTTTCCGAAGTTGTCATATAAGATGTAGGTTTTTCCAGTTTCCTTTTTTGTCAGGTCTGCCGCGTTTCCGAGGATGTCAAACAGCGTTCCTTCCTCAATTCGCTTCGGGATGGCGTACTTAGTGTTGACGATCGTTCCGCAGGACAGGCTGTATTTTTTCGCAATCTGCTTTAACAACTGTGAGTACGTCTTCTTTTTATAAATCGTGACATCTTTGTTCTTGAAATAGCGCAGTTGGTCATAAGCGGTAACGGAAAAGGTATCGCCGTTTGGCTTAATCGTAAAGATGTAACCCCAAAATACGTTTTTTCCGAAATACTTAAATCGCACCGGACTTCCATATTTCAGTTTCAATGTTCCGTCGTCAATCGCGTTAAACTCCAACTTTCCCGCGGCTCCGGTACGCTCCAGGCTCCAGGTAATTTCTCCCTCCAACTCCGGCTGGTAGACTTTACTTCCGCTCTGGATTAAAACCTCGCAGCCGTCTTTCAAAACCGTCCGCTTTCCCCGCAGGCTTTTATCCTGCGCGCCCTGCTTTCCGGTCGTAGAGACGACTTTAATCTGAGAGATTTCCTTAGCTTTGGACCTCTTCGTTCCGGATGAACCAGAACCGGACACACTTGATGTACCCATATCGCCCGTAAAATTGGCTACGCTGTCGCTTTTGCTGACATAGTTCATCGGGTTTTTCGCTGTCCCGTTGAATCGAATTTCAAAATGTAGATGTGGGCCTGTCGAACGTCCCGTTGTTCCAATTCTTGCAATTGCCTGTCCCGCTTTTACCTGATCGCCTGCGCTTACAATAAAGGAGCTGCAATGCGCATACCTGGTTTCCACGCCGCCACCATGACTGATTTTCACCAAATTTCCATATGTTCCGCTTGAACCGGCGAAAGTTACTTTTCCCGCCCGTGCAGCTTTGATAATATCTCCATTACAACCGCCATATGACAAATCTGTCCCATAGTGAAAGCTCCCCCATCTTGGTCCAAAAGGAGACGTAATAATCGCTGCCGTTGAAACTGGCCATACAAAACTGCCCATCTTGCCGCCTCCTTACTTCTTCGGTATCTTCAGCTTCGTTCCCGGATAAATCCAGTGTCCGTTTGAACTCGACTTTCTTCCGCGTTTTTTCGCTTCTTTTTCAATGACAGATTTGTTTGTCTTATAAATCTCCTGCCACCGGCTCGTTTTCCCGAGTTTTTTCTTTGCGATTCCCCGCAGAGTGTCTCCTTTTTTGACCGTGTAATTGGTCGAGCCTTTTGATTTTGACGAGGTAGAGGAATCCCGCTTCTTCGTCGTCTTTTTATTCGTTTTCTTTGAGTTTGTTTTCTTCTGAAATTTAACCGTCTTTGTCCCGTAACTCCGGTATCCGGAGAAAGTAATGGAAACCTCATAGTCCACTCCGTTGTCTGCACTTTCCGTAAAGGAAACGTCGCTCAGGACCACCTTCTTTTTATAATCGCGCCCGAGGCTTCGATCGCCCTCTTTCTTTGTAAGCATTAAAAGGAACGGCTTCTTTTCCTCCTTCAGCGCCCGTAGCTTTTGGACATACACATTCGGATTCTGAAACCCATTCGGATAATAAGCGAACGGATATTCTTTTCCAGGAAGCGTCAGCGACATATTGAGCGTCTTTAGCTTCTGTGTCTTCTGAATCACGATCTCTCCGTCATTTAACAGTGTGACTTTTTCGTCTCCGTCGTTGATGGTTTCGGTAAATTCGGCAGGCCCGAGAGGAAAAATAGTATCATCAATTTTCACAAGCCACATCTATAAATGCACCCCCTCTGCTCCTGCGAACTCGCCTTCCTCCAGGATGCGCTGCAGTTTCGCGATAAAGCGGTCTTCGTCTGCGCTGTCGGTTACAGTTACATTCAGATAAACGTTTTTCGTGTTCTGATTATTCGTAGTCGCTGTCGTGCTCTGCATAGTCTGCACCGCGCTGGCGGGAAGCGGCCTTGTTGCGTCCATACTGCCGTTCAGACTGTAGGTAGCGCCGAGCTTCACCGCCTGCATGCGAGAGGCCAAGTCCTTAACCTGATCGACCACCAGAGACTTGTTTCGGCTAATTCCCGCAGACAGCCCTTTCATAAAGTCCGGCATCCACTTTTCGTATTCCCGAAGCGGCCCTGCATCCGGGCGGGAGAAATGCAGCAATCCCCGAATCTTATCAGCCACTCCTGCTACCGCATCGCCAATTGAACTAATCTTGTCTTTAATTCCTTCTTTCAGACCGTTAATAAAATCAGCTCCCCATTTTACTGCCTTACCTGGCAGCTCTTTAATATAAGCAATAGCTTTTTCAAAGCCGGCAACTACTGTAGCCTTAATCCTTGAAACGGTATTCTTGATACCGGAAATCATACTTTTGAATCCACCTACTGCTTTATTTTTAATGGTCGTAACTGCACTGACCACAAAGCTTTTAATCGCGTTCCAAATCGACTTAATCGTATTTTTTATACCATTGAAAATCGTTCTAACGATTCCCATAAGTCCCGTCCAGATACTCTGAACAACGGAAACCACACCACTGACTACACCGCCAATAATTGTTTTAATTCCATTCCAGATCGTTGACGCCGCTGTCTTGATGTTGTTCCATATCAGGGACGCATCTTCCTTCAGTTTGGTAAAGTTTCCCGTCACCAAATCAATCAAAAGAAGAATCGGCCCGAGAATCACTGTCTTAATCATATTCCAAACGCCGCCGGCTACCGTTTTGATGCCATTCCAAATCGTTACCAGAGTGTTCTTTAGTCCGTTGAACACGGATACAATCGTAGACACGATTGTGCCCAAAACCGGGTTGCTTAGAATCGCGGTCCAGACCGACACGAAGGCGTCTTTTACTGTGTTCCACAAATTCTGAAAGAACCCAGGAATGGATTTAAAGAACCCCAGAACCGCGTTGAAAGCGTTCGGGATTGTCTTGGTAAAGAAATCCGTAATCGCCGTCCATGCTGTGATAAACGCGTTTTTCACCACGCTCCACACTTTTTTTACACCGTCCCGGAATCCTTCGCAGTTATTCCATAACAGAACAACCGCCGCGGTTAGAGCGGTAAGTCCGATGATAATCGCGCCGACCGGTCCAAGAGAGAAGAACTTTAAGATTCCTTTCAGTCCGCCACCTTTCAGAAACCCTGCTGCATTTTTAAACGTTTCGACACTGTCACTCACCTTTTTTATCGCGTCTGCCGCAGAGGTCACTGCTTTAAAAGCTAAAAAAGCACTCGCAACTCCGCCGACAATCGGAGCAATCACGCCCCAATGTTCGACTACAAATTGCCCAACATCCATAACAACGCTAAGAAAATCGGATGCAACCTCAATCGCTCCTGGAAGAGCCGAAATGATACTGCTTACCATTTGCTGTACCTTCGCACTGTTTAATGCCTCCGAAAGTTGCGTTGAAATTCCATCAAAGGATTTTACGGCAGCATTTTTGATTTCCATCCAGGTTTGCCCAAAGGTCTTTGGCATAGAATCAAATTTCTTATTTGTCTCGTCTGCCGATTCCAGCATCGCATTTTTGACAATTTCTGCAGTAATCTCACCTTCCGACGCAAGATCTTTAATCTTGCCCTTCGGAACGTCCATATAGTCGGCAATGGTCTGTACGATGTTTGGGGCCTGCTCTAAAATAGAGTTTAGCTCTTCTCCTCGCAGAGCCCCGGAGCCCATTGCCTGCGTCAGCTGCAACATGGCATACTGCTGTCCCTCGATAGATGTGCCTCCGATGGTAAACTGTTTATTCAGCTGCTCCATAAAAGCGATAATCTCATCATTGCTGCTGAACGCGTCTCCCGCCATCGTGCCCAGCTTTGCCACCGCGTCCGCAGTGTCCAGATAGCTTCCTCTGGAGCGGTTTGCCGACTCGTAAATCTTATCCGAGAGCTCCGCGGTGCTCTGCATCCCATCGTTCATCAGGTCAAGCCGGGCAGTTGTCTGACTGACCGTATCGGACAGCCCAATCAGGCTCTTTAGCCCTTGGAATCCGGCATAGGCCGAGACGGCTCCGGCAATCTTTCCCCGCATCTGACTCCAGAGATTGTTCTGCTCTTTCAGCGGAGCGTTGTTCTTTGTCAGGTCGCTATTTAGTTGATCAATCTGCATAGAGGTCTTTGCGATGTTCGCCCGCGCTTCAGAGAAAGATGCTCCGGTGCTCCCGTCCATCTTCTCGAAAGCAGCCACGGTCGTATCGATCGACTTATTGATGTTCGCAAGAACGCTTGAGACATTATCCATCAGCTGAATGGATGTACTGATCTGTCCCATCTACTCACCCCGCTTTATCGTTTCTTGTTCTTTTTCGCCTGCTTCTTCCGATTTTTCACTTCGATATCGATGCTGGCGATCAAAAAGGCACGCTCCTGCATACCCATTTCGCAAAACTCTGCCGGGCGGATATGCAACTCCTGAAGGCAGTAATGCGCATAACTTGCCATCGCGTCCGCGTGCCTCCCGTCGATTAGTTTTTTGCTTCTTCCACTTCGTCGCTTAATGTTTTGAAATCGTTTAGATTTCCGACAAACACAAGTAGCGCGGCCATCTCATCTGCGTCAGGAATCATCCGCTGCAGGAGTTCGTCCGGCGTTTTCACCCCATAGCTATCCTGCAGTTCCTGATTGCGCAGATTCGGATAAACACAACACTTCACGGCCATGACCCTTGCCATATCCGATTTTTTCTCCGAATCCTGCAATATAAAAAAGTCCCGGGAACTCAGTTTCCGAAACTTCCACTTTAGCGGCTGCCCGTTTTCATCGGTCAGGGTCTTCGTCGCCGCGTACTCCACTTCTTTCGTCTCTACCTTCTGATTTTTCTTCATAAACTG
>OBIN01000019.1_pt1 | contig 26218 bp, 37 predicted proteins | sample 1481581 | NCBI WGS metagenome assembly OBIN01 (sample SAMN02044685, study PRJEB22538) | human gut metagenome
TTGGACATAGCCATATTACCACAGGTTGCTTCGGGTATGTCTACTGTGCACGGTGCGGAGAACAAATTGGGGATGTTCTGGGCGGCTGTTTCTATGACCCACTGGAAGTCCGTGTAGGTCATAATTGCCCAACTTGCAGAGCTAACTATGAGAAGCTTGGATGGGAAGATAAGATTCTGACTCCTGACCCGTTTTCGGACGAGAACAGAGGAGGGGCCCAATGAGAGAAATCCTTTTCAAAGCCAAGCGGCTGAGTGATGGTGCATGGGTGGAAGGATTCCCGTACTGGGGAGAATACAGTGGGGCATTTATCCTTCAAAATAAGACTTACAGCCGCAGGAACGCACGAACAGGTGAAATTTCAATGGGCGATAATGTTGTACCGATTGAGGTTGACCCCTCCACGGTCTGCCAGTACACCGGACTGACCGACAAGAACGGGAAGAAGATTTTTGAGGGGGATATCATCCGTTGGACTAACTGGAAGGACGAGCAAAAGGAAGCCCCCGTATGCTATGACCAAGAGTGGAATAGATTTTGCGTTTGGCTGAATGGCGCTGAAAGTATGGGCGTAAATAAGCATCTTTCAACTGGCGGAATTGAGATCATCGGCTCCGTCCACGACGGGGAGGGCGACGACGATGATTAAACTGCTCCTTTTCCTGGGCATAATCCTGTCCATCGTCAAGGCAAATGGATGGTTTATAGTCCCAATGCCTGTTTTGGTTTTCTGCTGGGTGATGAGTTTTATTTGTTGGCTGATTTATTCGTACGCTCTTGGTGTGGGCGAAGGAGCTGCAAAAGAGATGAAAAAGAAAATTCGTGACGGGGAGAGCGGACATTGAAGCCAAATGCTTTGATATCCAAGATAGAGGCCAAATATAACGCTCTTTTCCATCTGAAAATGGACATGCTGATGCAGATGGGACAAGATGCTGCCATGATTGCCGCTCACGAGGTCCTCCAGCTTGGCCCCGGTAGGTCTGAGGCTTTCTGCGCCGCATACATAGAAGCCATGAACGGTATGGCACGGATGGTCTGTGAGGATCAGCAGAACGATAGCGAGTTCGTCTATGCCAAAGCAAAGATTGACGAGCAGATCAGGGCCATTGTTGGAGATGACCTGTTTAAACCCTGGGAGGAGAGATATGGTCGAAATCTGTAACAAGGAGAAAACCTGCGTCTACTGGCGAGGTATCAATAATTCCAAGGACGCACCCTTTTGCAACCATCTATTGGATACCGGATGCCGTAGGGTGGGAGACGTGGACCACTGTGAATCCAAGGAAATAGGAAAGCGGAGAAAAAGAGTATCCTTTGACTGCCCTCTGGAACAGCAGGGATTATAAGGATGGTGGTAGGATGAACGAGTTTCCAGAGCGGCTAAGAAGGTTAAGGGAGTCTATGAGGCCGGTCAGGAGCATGACGGTTACATCACAGCTAATGGGTCTGCACCCTGATATGTTGAGACGGTATGAGCGTGGAGAAGTAGAGCCATCAATGGACGCATTATATAAGATTGCTGATTATTACGGTGTCAGCACAGATTACTTGATGGGTCGAACGAACTTCCCGTTTGTGCATAGACTGTAATCTTTTATCATCTCAAAAAAATAAGAAAATATCTCCCACAAAAGTGGGAGGCAAAGCCGACGATTATGCGACAATGGGAGTGTGGGAGCGTATGCCCCTGCGCTCCCATTCGCTTCTTCTATTTCCTCCTCAACCCCGGCGCTTGCCGTGGTACATACGCCGCACGAGCGCATCAGCCCACACATCCGGGCGGAGGGTCGCGCCCTCCATGCGGCAACATCGCCCTTTACGGGCATTAGACAATTCGCTCCAAAGGCCAAGGAGCTGACTGTGGAAAGACACTATACCGGAGGCTTACAGTGCCTAATTATGCACCGGAGAAGGGTAAAGGGCACCCGCCTGTCATGGAGGCGGAAGCGGCGGCAGCTATGACCTGCCCCGGCGCTATCCCGCTGAAAACTGCCATGTGTGCCTGTATACGGGTATGCCAATATGGTGTGACAATCTAAGCGGAACGGCGCACATAAAAACTTGGAGGGCATGATGGGCAAAGCAAAAAGGAAACCAAGACCCTCTATGCCAGACTGGTATTGGTTGGGGCAGGATGGGTGCTGGTTTTGCAAAAACAAGAACAACTGCAATCAGTGCAAGGCAAACAGAAACGCATCCAAAGAGTTTCCAAAGTTGAAAAGAAAGAGAGATAAAATCTCCGAAAGCAGATTTTATGATGGGCTGGTGTAAAGTTTGTGGATGTGTTTATGATCATTGCAGAATTTATCTGCCTTGTTCTTATGATTGCAAATGCTTATTTAGCCTTCAAAGCGAAGGAAAAAGATGACCTGATTGGAATGGTCTGGAACTTGTCTTTTATGATTTTTATGAGTACCTGTATCAGATAGTCAAAAATATGCCGAGTGCTGTAGCAGAAGGCCGGACCGCAGCCATGGGAACGGCGGCGAGGTCGTGGCGGCTCATTACCGCCTCTCGGCTCCAGAGAAGTCCGGTGTATGCCGGACAAAGCATCATCCATGTGGTGGTGCTTTATATGCCGCTCCTCGCCGCATGAGGCGGGCGGTGGCACCAGGACGCAAGTCCTTACAGAGCAGGCCCCCGGAAAGCCTGACCAAACCCGGAGCATACCCCGGAAGGGGTATATATGCCGTGCCTCGTTGCGGGAGATGGGGGCGGGACCGGAAGGTGGTGAGCCCATTGTGGCGAAAGGCAAATATCAACGGTGGCTGGAGCCGGATGGGCTTCTGCTGCTTGAAGGATGGGCCAGGGATGGCCTGACTGACGAGCAATTAGCCGGGAAGATGGGGATAAACCCAGCAACTTTGTACGACTGGAAGAACAAATACCCTAAGATTTCCGAGGCCTTAAAAAAGGGTAAGGAAGTTGTGGACATACAAGTAGAAAATGCTCTATTGAAGCGTGCGCTTGGGTATGACTATCAGGAACAAAGAATCGAAAAGTCTGATAAAGATGGTACGAAGATCATTCAGACAATCCGCCACATCCCAGCTGATACCACCGCTCAGATCTTCTGGCTGAAGAACCGAAGACCGGACAGGTGGAGGGACAAGCCCATCGAAAAAACAAGTGAGGATATGGAAGTCAAGGTGGTCATAGATGTCTGAGGTGCGCTTATCTACTGTACTTGGTCCCGCATTTCATTTGCTGGCCCGTGATGTATTTCAGCACGGACATACACACTACGACCTGTCCGGCGGCCGAGGCTCACTGAAATCCTCCTGTGTGTCCTTACTAGTTCCGCTGCTGCTGATAAACAACCCAGGGACTCACGCCCTTGTGCTCCGAAAGGTAGCTAATACGATTCGAGACAGTGTATACGCACAATATCTCTGGGGCATTGGAGAGCTTGGAATGGCAGAATACTGGGATGCAAAGGTGCAGCCTATGGAACTGATTTATAGGCCAACCGGCCAGAAAATTATGTTCCGGGGTGCGGATGATCCCATGAAAATCAAGTCTATCAAGGTTCCCTTTGGCTATATCGCCGTCACCCATTTTGAGGAGAAAGATCAGTTCGCTGGTCGGGCTGAGATCCGAACTATACTGCAATCTACCATGAGAGGTGGGTCGAAGTTCTGGAATTTTGAGAGCTACAATCCACCAATCAGCCGGGATAACTGGGCCAACAAGGACAGTTTGGAGGAGCGGGTGGACAGGCTGTGCCACAAGAGTACATACCTTGAGGCCCCGCCAGAGTGGCTGGGAGCGCAGTTCCTGGCGGAAGCCGAGCACCTGAAAGCCACAGATGAGCGGGCGTACCGTCATGAATATCTAGGTGAAGCTGTTGGAACTGGAGGGAACGTATTCGAAAACCTTGAGTTGCGGGAGATCACAGACAAAGAGATTTCGTCTTTTGACAAGATTTATCAAGGCGTGGACTGGGGCTGGTTTCCTGACCCCTTTGCCTTTATCCGCCTCCACTATGATCGGGCCAGAGAGACGATTTATCTGATGGACGAGATATACCAAAATAAGCTGACCAATGAGGTGAGCGGGAAGTTGATTCTTTCCAAAGGGTACAAGGACGCTTACATTACCTGCGACAGCGCAGAGCCTAAATCATCAGCAGACTACCGGGCGATGGGGCTCCCAGCCAAAGAAGCAATTAAAGGCTCTGGGAGTGTAGAGTACGGCATGAAGTGGCTCCAGAGGCGGAAGATTGTCATTGACCGCAGAAGAACGCCAAACGCATACAACGAGTTTGTGAATTATGAGTATGAGCGAAATAAGGACGGAGAAATTATCAGCGGTTATCCTGATGAAAACAATCACCTGATTGACGCTACTAGATATGCCCTGGAGAGAGTATTCCGAAGGATGGGAATAACGGCATGAATATTACAGAAAAACTGAAAGAGCTTGGTTACTCCACGGTGCCGGAGGAGTTTTACACAAAAGTGCAGGAGTGGAAGTCTTGGTATGTGGGCGACGTAAAGGGATTCCACAGGTACAAGGTCCACAACGGGGCTAGTGTGGTTCGGTGCAAGCGGTACACTCTCAATATGGGCAAGAAAATCCCGGAGGATTGGGCGAACCTACTTATGAACGAGCGGGTTGAAATCACCCTGGAGGGCCAGCGGGAGCAGGACTTCATTGACCGTGTGTTCACCGAAAACAATTTCCTGGTCAAAGCAAACGAGATGCAGGAAAAGGCGTTTGCCCTTGGAACAGTAGCCTTTATTCCCAGGGTTGTGGGCATGGAGGCCACAGAAGAAGGGCCTGTCCCCGGAAGCGCCGACGGAATTGTGATGGACTATGTGACCGTAGAGCACATTTGGCCGCTGGCATGGCGGAATGGAATCATTACGGAGTGCGCTTTTGACAGCATCGTTACCATCAATGGAGAGGACTACTGCTACCTCCAGATCCACCACAAGGTCAACGGCCTGTACGACATTGAGAACCGGCTCTACCGATACCGGAACAACAATGTGGATGCGGAAGTTTTACTGGCTGATGTGTCGGGCTTTGAGCGGGTTCCACAGGTAGTACATACTGGGTCGGACCGTCGGCAGTTTGTCATTGACCGGCCCAACATCGCCAACAACTACGACGATAATATTCCTCTTGGCATCTCTGTGTTTGCCAACGCCATCGACGTGCTCAAGGGCGTGGACGTGGCTTATGACAGCTATGTAAACGAGTTCATCCTGGGGAAAAAGCGTATCATGGTAAAGCCATCAGCTACAAAGGACATGGATGGAGAGCCGTTTTTCGACCCAGACGACCTGACATATTATGTGCTCCCGGAGGATACGGACAATAACGGGATCATCACCCCCATCGATATGACCCTTCGGACGCAGGAGCACAATACAGGAATCCAGGACCAGCTCAATTTGCTGTCCAGCAAGTGCGGCTTCGGAGAGAATCATTACAGATTTGACCAGGGTAGCGTGGCCACAGCGACGCAGGTCATCAGCGAAAACAGCACCATGTTCCGTACGATCAAGAAACATGAAATCATTCTGGAGCAGGTATTGACCGAGCTGTGCCGGATCATTCTCCGCCTGGGAAACACGGCCATGAATGCCGGACTGAATGAGGACGTGGAGATTTCCATTGACTTTGATGACTCCATCATCGAGGACAAGCAGTCTGATTTTGCCAGGGATATGCAGCTTCTGAACGCCGGTATCATGAATGACTGGGAGTTCCGGTCTAAGTGGATGAACGAGGACGAGGCCACGGCAAAGAAGATGCTTCCAAAGATGGAGGATATGACTACGGAACCGCAGAATGAGGTGGAATAAATGAAATACAAGAAAAAGCCTGTTGAAATCGAAGCATTCCAATATGACGGAGATTTGATGGACTCAAATGGAAAGTATTATGTGCCTGATTGGGCCGTGAACGCATTTGAAAATCATGTAATGTTTTACGATTCTTTAGCTAGTGGTTTTCCACCTTGTGAGCTGTTCATAAACACATTAGAAGGAGTTCATCATGTATCTGTTGGAGACTATATAATCAAAGGAATCAAGGGAGAATTGTATCCATGTAAGCCGGATATTTTTGAACAGACCTATGAGTTGGTGGTATAATGCCCCGCTATCCATTCCAACCGGATACTTTAGACGCCCTCCCCGAAGAACTGGCCGAGCTATACCGCAGTCTGGAAGCAACCCTCCTTGAAGAAATATGCTCCCGGCTGAAACTGGCTGGCGAGTTGAACGAAGTCACGGTGCAAGATATTCGGGCGCTTCGCTCCCACGGCATCAGCCTGGAGGAAATCGAAAAGGCCATCCAACGCACCGCCAACATCTCACGCCGAGAGTTGGACAAGCTGCTGGACGAGGTGGTGGAGCGGAACCAGCGGTATTATACCGACCTCATTGATCTGGCAGGCGTGACCAAGCCAGAGACGATGGTGAGCGTAGAGGATACCTGGGCCATCTATGAGCAGACACGACAAGAGCTGCGAAACCTGACCCGCTCCATGGGCTTTCTGGTGGACAACGGGCGGACGATGCTTCCCCCGGCCAGGGCCTATCAATGGGCGCTGGACAATGCGGAGATGCAGATCACGAGCGGGGCCATCTCTTACAATCAGGCCATCAAAAGCGCCGTCAAACAGCTTGCGGACAGCGGTATCAAGATTGTGGATTACGAGAGCGGACACCGAGACCAAATTGACGTGGCTGCCCGTCGTGCAGTGATGACAGGCGTATCCCAGCTCTGTGCCAAGTACACGGAGCAGAGTGCTGAGTATCTGGAAACACCTTATTTTGAAGTGTCCGCCCACATCGGGGCACGGGATAAGGGTGTCGGCTGGCAGAACCACAAGCTATGGCAGGGCCGTGTGTACTCTGTCAGAGCCGGGGACAAGTATCCGAACATCTACGAGGTGTGCGGCCTTGGTTATGTGGATGGACTGGAAGGAGCCAACTGCCGTCATATCAGGACTGCATTTGTGGATGGTGTGATGGAGCGCACATACACCGATGAGGAGCTGGCCCACATTGACGACGGCCACGACGTTGACTTTGAGGATAAGCACTATACAGCCTATGAGGTTACCCAGAAGCAGAGGCAAATCGAGCGGACCGTCCGCAAGCTGAAGCGGGAACAGACGGCATACAAGGCCGCAGGGCTGGAAGAGGACGCTCAATCGGTGACAGTCCACATTCGGCGGCTAAACGCAGAATATAAGTCGTTCAGCGAGGCGGCGGGGCTGCCGTTGCAGCGGGAACGGATGCGAGTGTTGTATAAAAGCAGCACACCACCGCTTGCGCTGGTGCCAAAGGTATTTCCTACAACTTCCCAAAACTACGCCGATGTCACAGCGCAATGGAAGGAAACGGCGACGCCCGGAAGCCATACCGTGCAGGATCTTCATGAGTATACAGTTAAAGGTGTTACATATAAGGTCGATGGTCATAACGTCGTGCTGGATTACAGCCCGCATGAAAAAGAAATTGCCGAACTTCTTGAACGAGAGTTCGGCGGGGAGATTTACATGGTGCCGAGGGTTAATGATCCACAGGGGGTGTCTACACCGGATTACCTGTTCCGAGGATCAAGGTTTGACCTAAAATCCTTGAAAAGCGGAGGGAAAAATGTATTTTATAACGTCGTTGCTAAAAAATCAGCGCAGGCCGATAACTTTATTTTTGACCTTACCGATTGCCCACTGAATGACAAGGAAATCACAAGGCAGACTGAACTTCTGTTCAGTTCCACACATACGAAATTTATTGATACCATAGTTCTTTTGAGAAATGGGGAAATCATTAAAATTCTGAAAAGAAACAAATAGAGCCGACCGCAGCCCAGCCGCCATAGGCGGGTTTCGGGGGCTACGACCAACTCTATTCTTGCTTATTATATACCACATCCACACAGAAAATGCAAGCATATTTCAGTAATTCATGGCCGACGGGCCTTAAACGGCACCCGACGGGGTGACTAATAAACGGAGGTTTCAAAATGTCTGAACCTATTACCAATCCTGTTACCAATCCTGCGGCGCAGGAGCCGACACCGGGCAATGGTGGCGAGTTGACCTTTACTCAGGCCGAGCTTGACGCTCTTATCAGCAAAGAAAAAGCGAGAGCGATTGCGAAGGCGACAAAGGGGATGCCCAGCGAGGAAGAACTGACTGCCTACCGCACTTGGCAAACTGGACAGGCTGATGAGAAAGAACGCTGGGATAAGCTGACCGGCGAGCGGGACACCCTCTCCGGCAAACTGACCGCCGCGGAAAGCGAGCGGGACCAGTTGAAACGGGAACTGTACGTTCTGAAGAAGGGCCTGACCGGCGAGGAGGCGGAGTTTATCGCCTTCAAGGCTGGGAAGATGGTGGACGATAAGACCACCTTTGAGCAAGCCGTGGACGCCCTGACCGCTGACCGCAAAAAGACCACTTTTGACTGGACCGCTCCTGTGGGTGGCGGAAGCTCCAAAACAGGAGAAAACGACCTGATGAATGCCCTGATTCGGGGCGCACTGAAATGAAAGGAGAACCTAAATGGCTGTTGATATTATTGATAGAAGTAAACTTTCCGGGCTTATTCCTGAGCCCGTGACCCGTGAGATTATCCAGGGAGCCGTAACGGAGTCCGCTGTGCTGCGGATGGCCAGACGGCTGCCAAACATGACCAGTAAGACCCAGACCCTTAACGTGCTGGACGCACTGCCCACCGCCTACTTTGTGAACGGCGAGGCTACGACTGGAGCGTCTGACTCCAAGGCATCCCTCAAAAAGACCACCAACATGGCGTGGGACAAGAAGAAAATCTACGCCGAGGAGATCGCTGTCATCGTCCCCATCCCAGAGGCGGTGCTGGATGACAGCGACTACGATATCTGGAGCCAGGTACGGCCCCGCCTCCAGGAAGCATTCGGCAAGGTCATCGACGCCGCTATCCTGTATGGCACGGACAAGCCCACATCCTGGCGTGAGGGCTTGGTTCCTTCGGCTACTACTGCAAACGCTGTTGTGACCGCTACCAGCGATATTTTCAAGGACATCATGGGTGAGGGCGGCGTGATCGCCAAAGTGGAGGAGAGCGGCTATATCCCCAACGGTGTGATGGCTGCTATCCAGATGCGGGCCAAGCTGCGCGGCCTGGTGGACAAGAACGGTCAGCCCATTTTCAAGACCGACATGCAGGGTGACACCCGCTATGCTCTGGATGGTATGTCCATGTACTTCCCTGTCAACGGCGCATTTGACCCGGAGGAATCCCTGGCCATTGTGGGCGACTGGAGCCAGTTGGTCTATGCCATCCGGCAGGATATGACCTTCAAGATCTTTGACAGCGGTGTGGTGCAGGACCCCACTACCGGAAACATCCTTTATAACCTGATGCAGAATGACATGGTGGCTCTCCGTGCCGTCATGCGGCTGGGCTGGGAGATCCCCAATCCTATCAACGCCTATAATGCGGGACTGGAAAATGCTTTCCCTTTTGCTGTCTACGAGCCGGCGGGGGGTTAAGCGCGCGCCTCTCGGGGCTGACGATTGGCGCGCTGACACTAACTCCGTCGTTTGACCCAGATGCGACGGAGTATACAGCCAACACGACAAACGCCACCAACACCATCACCGCAACGCCAGAGGATGACGAGGCGACAGTAACCATCTTGAATGGCGAAACGCCCGTAAGCAATGGCGCGGCGGCTACCTGGGCAGAGGGGGCAAACACAGTTACTATCACGGTGAAAAACGGGGCGGCGCAGAAGGTTTACACCGTTGCCGTCACGAAATCAACCTGAAAGAAGGCTCTGTAATGGCTTACGCAGACTATAGGTATTACATAACTACATACCTGGGGACAGCCATTCAGGAGGCCGACTTTCCCCGCCTGTCCCTGCGCGCAAGCTCCTTCCTGGATTACTACACGCAGGGCCGAGCGGCCCGTAATGCTGGCCTTGATGCGCTGAAAATGGCCTGCTGCGCCGTTGCGGAGCAGTATCAGGCCATTGATGCCGCCCAAGCGCTGGCGCAAAAGGCTCTGTCCGCCTCCGTGACATCCGAGGGAGAACTGCAAAGCCAGAGCGTTGGAAGCTGGTCCAAGACCTACCGAAGCGGCGGAGACAGCGCACAACAGGCCCTGTCCTCCGCCCAGGCGGCGCAAGCCTCCCTTGGGGCTATCGCCCAGCAATATTTAGGGGCTACCGGCCTCCTATACAGAGGGAGGGGGTGCGGATATGGATATGTTCCCCCATACTGTGACGCTCTATAACATTTCCGAGGACAGCGAATATCACATTACCTCCAATATCACGCTTCTGCAAGGAGTTCTGCTAGACGCTTCGAAAGGGGTTAATGTCAGGACGAGCGGTATCGAGGGAGCGGATGCCGTAAATTTATATATCCCTTTCTCTGTTTCTGCTCTGGATGGAATGAGTGGAAAAAAGAAGCGTTATGTTGGGCCGAAAGAGTACATGGAGTCAGAAAATAAAGATGAGCTCTGGACTCTGGAGCCTGGAAACAAATGCTTTTTTGCGAAAGGCAGGATTTTAAAGCCAGGCAATGACTTTCAGACCATCAACAGAGAAAACGATGATGTGTACCGTGTAACGAAGGTAGATGAGAAGGACTTCGGCGGCGAAATGTCCCACTGGGAAGTGGGTGGAGCCTGATGGTCAAGTTTGATATTCAAGTTGACATCCCGTCTGACGTTCTGGCAGAGCCAGCCAGCAGAGCGGAGCACATCCTGGCGCTTCAAATCAAAAAGGATACAACGCCCTTTGTACCTGCTTTGACCGGCTCATTGTCTACCCGGACAAGGGTGGAAGAAGAAACTGTAATCTATCCAGGTCCATACGCCAGATATCTCTACTACGGAAAATTGATGGTGGACCCGGAAACCGGGAGCAGTTACGCCACGAAGGGCAAGAGCAAGGTCAAGACGGACAAGGATCTGGTGTTTAACCAAGCCATGCACGTTATGGCACAAAGCCATTGGTTTGAGGCTTCTAAGGCACAAAACCTGAAGAGATGGATTGATGTGGCGGATAAGGCGGTGAAAGATGAGCTTAACCGGAAATAAAAGGAAAAGCCCCGTTTCTGGAGAGGAACAGGACAAGGTATCCAGAGCTGTCCTCCAATGCTTGAACCGATATCCGCAAAAGCCAGTGGATAAAATCGAATTTGAATCTCTGGACCCGGACGAGCCAGGTATGGCGCTGTCTGTGATACAGGGAGCCTATAAGGTGGAGGAGTATATCAACGGGTCCTACCTGGCGGAATACCAATTCAAGATCATCTACCGTCTGCAACCTGACGGGACAGACGGGAGGCTGAAAGCCGACGAGAGCTTGAACCGGATGGCGGATTGGCTGACCCAGCAGACAGAAACCATTGATCTGGGCCAGGGAAAAACAGTGAAGGACTTGGTATGTAACTCCCGCTCCTCCCTGTTTGGACGATACCAGGACATGAGCGAGGACCATCAGATCCTGATGTCCATGACTTACGAAGTCCAGTAAAAACCTATTTGCACCTCGACAACTTCATATTGAGATAGCGGAAATTTTGATAAATGTTGTAATTCTTTTGGATGTATGTTATGATTTTCCAAAAGGAGGAACAGGGCATGGAATATCTTGATCAGGATGAGCAGATGATTCAAAAGGCAGTTATCAGCAGAAAAAGGCTGGTCCCGCTCCTAGTTTTAATTTTGCCATGTTTCCTTTTAGCAATCCTTATACTGTTTATGGAGGGTGGGGCTTTCCCCAAAGTCTTTATTTGGCTCTGTTTTCTGGCGGCGCTTGCAATGTGTGTTTTGGACCAGATACTGAAAGAGAAATTTGACATTCTTTGTGTTACAACAAAACGGGTATTTGGGAAGACCGGCCTTTTAAAAATCAACTCCATGGACTCACCTTTAAACAAAGTGAATAATGTGGTGGTTGAGGAAAATATATTTGGAAAGATGCTCGGATATGGCACAATTCGAATCACAACTTCTTCTGGAGAACATGTATTTCATGGGGTAGATCATCCGGTGCAACTTAAGGGAGTCATAATGAGTGAAATACAGCACAATAAAGAATATGATATGAGAAAACAGGCAGAAGCCATTGCAGATGCCATGAAAAAATGATGAACCCCCCTCCGCTAAAACGGAGGGGGATTTTGTGTACAGATTATAGAGAAGCTAAAAGGTTTGTTCACTTTTGAGGGGCATATCCAGAGCGGGAAAATACGTTCAGCAAGTCCCCATAGATAACGGAGTTACAGTAAAAGCCAAAGGTGAAGCCGAAGTTTGAAACTGGGTCAGAAAGGTGCATATAAGCCATCCCAGCCACTTCCTGTTCAAATTCCTGTGTGGTGCTGCTGATTTGTTCAGAGCCCTTTGCTCTTCCCCCACCCCTGCTCTGTGATACCTCTGATGTTTTTTTGTTTCCGGTTCCCACCAAAGCACCAACTAAGGTCCCGGCCCCTGGGAGGATCGCTGTTCCGACAGCAGCGCCAATTAATCTTCCAGTCCGTTTGTCACGGCCATGGCTCTGTGTGACACTTGAACTTCTGCTTTTTTCATTGTATTTTGTGACACCGGACGTAGTCGTAACGGTTTGATATCTAGGCCCTTCCCACTGAAACTCGGTGATTTTATAATGGCCTTCTATGTCATCAAAATAAATAAAGCCATCGTCGTTGACACGAAGGACCACAAAATGGTCTTTTGGCTTTAAGAAAAAGTTTTGTTTCCCAGATGTTACAGAAAGCTGGACCTGGAGTTCGTTGGACCGTATTTTTCGCACTTCAGCCGCACTTTTGAAAGAATCGAACAACGACATAATATCCCCTCCATTACACAAACTTCTACCCAGAAGATACCATATCATAGAAAAAAAGTCACGAAAAAATTTCCTTGACCCCTTTATCCCATCAAAGTTCCCGCTATCTCAATATGAGGTGGCGGGGATTTTTATTTAAAAAGGAGAATTTGGTATGGCAACCGAAAAAATCAAACGACCTCTGATCGCGCATTTTTTGGATACATCAAAATCCGCAACATATGAGGATGCCGAATGGTCCCGTATCGGGGTTAACGTGACAGAAGCATCGACTGAGTACAATCCACAGTCTGAAACCAGCCAAGATATTATTTCGGATTCTGCGTCCACAGAGATCACGGGATATCAGCCGACTATGCCAGTCAGTCAACAGTGTACTAAGGGAGATCCTGTATTTGAACTAGTTACAGAACTTCGCCGCAAGCGGGCTACTCTGGCGGAGTCGAATTCCTGGCTTCTGAATGTAGACCTGTGGGATGTGACCGGAGAAGACGTAAGCGCCACCTATAAGGCAGAGGTACAGAAGGTATCCATTCAAGTGGACACATATGGTGGAGCTGGCGGTGAGGCTCCTGTTCAGGAGTACACCTTGAATTTTATCGGAGATCCCATTCCTGGTACCGTCAAGATTACAAGCGGAGATCCGGTATTTACTGCTGATTCCGCCGTTGTGTAAGGAGGAGACTAGATGGAAAACAAGATAAGAGTCGCCTCCGGTGTGAAGAAGATCGAGGTAAATGACGATGGGGAGTTTATCTCGCTCCCCGTTGCCGATGACAACTTCGTTGTCCGCTTCTATCGCCTGATGGATGGGATCGGGGAGCGGGCCAAGGAGATCGGGAGCGAAATTCCGGAAGATATTACTGGAAAGATCGAGGCGGTGGAAAAGGTCGTCGCGGTGGAGAAGGAAACAAAGCGGGAAGTGGACGAGCTTTTTGGGGATGGCACCTGCCGAAAGGTATTTGGCGATATCCTTCCGAGCATGGACTTGTTTGTGGAGTTTTTTGGATCACTGCTTCCGTTCTTTGAGGAGTACAAGCAGGAGCGAATGAGAAGGATGGGGAAATATGGGGCAGAGCGCACAGGCTCCAGCCTTTAATATCCTGCTGGACAGGCTGCCAGATAGTTACCAAGGGTGGCTAATCCGCACAGATTACCGGATTGGGATACAGATCGCTCTCTGCCTGCAGGACGAGGAGCTTACCCAGGAGGAACGTGTTACGGAGGCTGTTTATCTTCTGTTTGGAAATGGACAGCCTCCCCTCCAAACAGCAATGGATGGTATTGCGTGGTTTTTACAATGTGGACAGCCAAAGCGGGAGGATGTTCCGGCGACTACCTCCTCACAACGGTTCTGGTTCGACTTTGACCACGCCAGAATATGCGCTTCGTTCCAAAAAACGTTTGGGGTGAAATTGCACAGGGAGAATCTACATTGGTTTGAGTTTATGTCCATGCTGGATTGTGTGGATGAAGATTCTTCCCTATCAAATGCCATCCAGCTCCGTGGAACGGACACCTCCAAAATGAAGGGAAAGCAGAAGCGGGATACAGAGCGGGCCAAACGGCTACTGACACCGCCAGTCCATTATTCTGAGAGCGAGCAGGAAGCGATAGACGAGTTTTTCTCCAAGATAAAATGAACTGCCAGAACGAGGTGAGGACCAATGGCAGATAGATATGATGGCAGTGTACGCATCAAGGCGGAAGCTGACACTACCCCGGCGGAAAAACAACTTAAAAAGCTTCAGGAGAAGTTGGTCAAACAGACAGAACAGGTGGACAAGCAGGCCGCCGCTGTCAGAAAGCTGAAAGAGCAATACGACCAATTGTCCGCTGGAAAAACGGCCCCGAAAGGGGTGAGCCAGATAGAGCGGGATCTGAAAAAGGCCCAGGCGGAGGCCGCCAGGCTTGATGCTGAGTTTCAGAAGATCAACACCATGGCTGAATTTGACCGTCAGGCATATGGAAAGGTGGACCCAGGTCGGGAAAAGGAATTGAGCGAGATCGCCCAGCGGCTGGCCCAGGCAGATGCCAATGTGGATGAGTTGAGCCGGAAGCTGGAGCAGCTTCGGGTGAACCCGTCGGCATCCGAGGACGCAAAACGTCTGGAGGAGAGTTTAAGAGCGGCGGAAAAAAGGCTGGAGGAGCTACAAGCTGCTGCCGCAAGCACAAAGAGCCAGATATCCGACTTGAGCGCACAGACCACGGGAGGCTTTGCCAAAGCGGGAACCCGTTTGAAATCTTTTGCGAAACAGTTGGGCAGTGGAGTGACAGGGGCAGCCAAAAAAGCCGGACAGGCAGCCGGATGGCTGAAAGAAAAAATAACTGCTCTTGGCCGGGAAAAGGGCTTTGATAAGGCCGGAAAATCGGCACAACGATTTTCCACACGCCTAAAATCTATCGTGGCCGGAGCCCTGTTTTTTAATATCATCAGCCGGGGGCTAACGGCGCTGACGCAGCAAATCGGGAAATATCTGACTGCAAACCAGCGGTTTTCTGACGCTCTATCCGGCATTAAAAGCAATTTGCTAACAGCATTTCAGCCAATCTATGACACAGTTATGCCAGCTCTAAACACGCTGATGGAAGGTTTGGAGCGTGTCACGGCACAGATGGCGGCCTTTATCGCCTACGTCTTCGGCACAACGGCCCAGCAGGCGCAGGAGAACGCCGACGCTCTGTATGATCAGGCCAACGCCACTGAGGAAGTTGGAAAAGAGGCAAAGAAGGCGGAAAAATATCTGGCCTCCTTTGATACCGTTGAAAGGATCGGAAAAGAGGAGGCTGGCAGCGGGAATACCGTGTCCGGGCCAAAATTTGACACAGATTTCTCCAAGGTGGAACTGCCCCAATGGTTAAAGGATTTTTGGAAGGTATTTCAAGATAGCTGGGAGCAGTACGGCGCAACCACTCTACAGGCTTTTCGAGACGCTCTGTCTTCCATTGGCGAGCTGCTTTCCGCAATCGGCGCTTCCTTTATGCAGGTTTGGACAGGAGGGCAGGGCCTTGACTTTCTGAATCTCATTCAGCAGGGCCTGCAAGTCATTTTGGGCATCGTAGGGGATATCGCCTCCGCCTTTACGGCCGCATGGAACAGCGGCACCGGGCAGGCGGTATTGGACGCCCTGTTCTATATGCTCAATTCGATTTGGAAGCTGATTATCAGTGTCGGGCAGTCTTTCCGGGAAGCCTGGAATGATGGAAGCGGGGTGGAAATATGCAATACGATCCTAGACATTATTCGAAACATCTTCGAGATTGTTGGAAATCTGGCAAACCGGATCAGAGAGGCGTGGGAAGAAAATAACAACGGAGTGGCTATCTGGAGTGCGATCCTAGACATTGTCCAGGATATCCTAGACTTCTTTGGCGAAATCACAGCAGCTACATCGGAATGGGCAACACAACTAGACCTGACTGGAATCGTAGAAGGGTTCAGGTCATTTTTAGAAGCATTGGAGCCTCTGATTGATTTGCTTCTTGGTGGTTTTAGCTGGGCATGGGAAAACATTTTACTTCCGCTGGCAAATTGGGTCATAGAAGATGCTGCGCCTGCGGCCATCAATGTACTTACTGAAGCAATTAAGGGGCTTTTCGATGTCCTTCAAGAGTTGCAGCCTATTTTCATGAATATATGGGAGATCGTGCGCCCCGTAGCCGAGTTCCTTGGAAAAGCCTTTGTGCAACACCTGGTTGCCTTAGCCGGTGGAATTGAGATTATCTGTACCGCAATCGCTGCATTCCTAGATTTGTTAAATCAGCTTGCTGACTTGGCTTTTCAGTTTGGACAATGGGTTGGTGGAGGCATATCTAGCCTGCTTGGAATTGGGAGTGGAAAAAACGCCCGTACAGCAGCTATTTATACACAACGGGATATCATGAGTGCATATCCCCACCTAGCCTCTGGCGCTGTAATCTCTCCTAATAGTGAGTTTCTGGCGGTGCTTGGAGATCAGCGTAGCGGAACGAACATCGAAACGCCTTTGGCGACGATGAAACAGGCATTTATGGAGGCCATCTCCGAGATGGGAGGAGTTGGGGGAGAAACGGCGGTCAACATAACTTTTGACGGGTCGCTCGCACAGCTTGCTAGAATTTTGGAACCAAAAATCAGTGTTGAGAGCGCCAGAAAGGGCCCGTCCCTGGTAAGCGGAGGTGTGTTCTGATGGCGGGTCTGTTTACTGTAGACGGAGTTTCCTATAAGGTTCGGGTCCCGGCAGGAGGGCTGACACGGAGCTTCCAGGTCCTGGACGGGAAAAACGCAGGACGGCTCCTGTCCGGGACCATGGAACGGGATATCATCGGGACGTTCTACAACTATCAACTACAGATTGAGCGGGAGGGGGCGAGCCTTGAGGAGTACGACCAGCTCTATGAAGTCCTCTCCGCTCCGACTAGCTTCCACTCTGTCACCTTCCCATACGGACAGAGTACGCTAACTTTCCAAGCGTATGTCACGGAAGGGAGCGACAACCTGCTGCGTCAGTCTGGCGGAAAAAATTATTGGACAGGATTAACCATCAAGTTTGTGGCTAAGAGCCCGGAAAGGACATGAGATGGGGAATAACAAGATTAGATATCTGGATCATGTCTTTGGGGAAGAAGATGACATCAAAAAGGGAAACTGTTATTTGGTCGGTACACTGTTGGGAGATTCTTTGTCCATTAACACCCTGGAATTTGACGTGGAGAGTGACGATTCCACACTAACACAGTTCAAACGAAATGACCCTGTTATCTATGAGCACAATGGAAAACAGATCGGCATTTTCTATGTGCAGAACATCGAGCGGATTGGCGCTACTACATACTCCTTTTCGGCTGTTTCTGCCTTGGGCATTTTGGCTGAAGGAAAGCACTACGGCGGGATATACACGGGTCAGACAGTTGCCGAAATCCTCCCAGATATCTGCGGGACCGTGCCCTATGAAATCAAAACCAATCTGACGGAAATCAAGCTGTATGGGTGGCTGCCCATTGCATCGCCTAGGGATAATTTGGCACAGGTACTGTTTGCCATAGGAGCCGTGATAAAGACTGATTTAGGCGGGGTGCTGCGTATAGAAAGCTTATGGGATGGGATATCCGGTGAGCTGACGCAGAACCAGATGTACGAGGGACCATCCGTTAAATATGATTCCGCAGTAACCCAGGTGGTAGTCACAGAGCACCAATATGTGGAGGGCGGAGAGGAAACCAAGCTGTTTGAAGGAACTGCCCAGCAAGGGGATATTATCACATTTAATAGCCCGATGTATGAGTTAGTTGCTGATGGCTTCTCTATCTTGGAGAGCGGGGCCAACTACGCAAAGGTTTCTGGCGGCTCTGGCACGCTGAAAGGGAGGGCGTATATCCATAATACCAGAGAGGTGGTAAGGGATGTATCTGAGGCGGCAGAGCCTAACATTAAAACGGTGAAGGACGCAACACTGGTTAGTCTGGTAAATTCAACGGCGGTAGCGGAGCGGCTGGCTAATTATTTCCAATGGACCGAAACAATACAGGCTCCTATTGTATACCAAGGAGAGGTGCCGGGTAACCGTGTTGCGACATGGCATCCTTATGACAAAACGGGAGTCAGCGCCTGTCTGGAATCCGCTGACATCAACCTGTCCAACACGTTGAAAGCGGACGAAACGTTGCTGGTTGGATTTGTGCCGCCGAAATTCGAGCAGGTAGTAACATATGATGAGCATGAAGTGCTGACAGGTTCTGGAACCTGGACAGTCCCGGAGGGCGTTACACAGGTAGTAGTGGTCTTGATTGGAGGCGGCGGAGCCGGTGGGAATGGAGATGATGGTACAGGCGATTTTTATGGTGGATTTGGCGAAGACAAATATGACAACCAAACTATTTCTATTTATACATCTGATTCCGCTGGACAAACAAAAACCGGAACCGCTTCCATCTCATCAAGCGGACATACAACAGAAGCGGGCGTTGGAGGTGCAGGCGGAAAAGCTGGGGAACCCGGAAAGGTCTATCAAAAGACAATCAATGTTTCAGCGGGAGACACTATCTCTTATATTTGTGGCTCTGGCGGACAGACCAACGGAGCTAGTGGAGAAGATACCGTTTTTGGAGAAGAGTCTTCCGCATCTGGATCGGCGGAGTCTGCTGGGTATACAGATATCGTAACAGGAATAACTTACGCAAAATCTGGAATTCCTGGTTCTGCCGGGGCTGACGGAGGAACTGCTGGAAATAATGGCGGTGACGCTGGAGAGGTAGCTGGCGGTACTGGGAGGCCTTCTTACAGTAACCAAAAGAATGGAAGTGACGGCGGATCGTATGCGAACTACACATCGACTTATTCCGTAAACGCCTCTGTTTCTTCGTCCGGTTCAGGCGGAGGTGGCGCTGGAGGTTCTTCTGGCTCAAACAATGGAAGCGCTGGGTCTTCTTCAACCGCACCGAGTTTTGGCTTTTCGTCCAAAATTGCTGAAGGAACTTTCAGGTCGTCAAAACCTGGAGCGGGCGGGAAAGGCGCTGACGGAGCATCCGCCGTATTGTATGGATGCGGCGGCGACGGAGGCGGCGGTGGCGGCGGCGGAGGGGCCGCTGGAAACTATAACCTTACGGTCCGAAATAATGCATCTATCAAAATAACATCTACTCCGTCCAGTACAATAAGAATAAGATTTTCAGCGCACGTTAAAACCTACGACAACTCTTCTGGTAGTGGCGGTGCTGGAGGCGCCGGAGGAGCTGGTGGGGACGGATGCATCATCCTCTACTATGGCGCACAGAAAAATATTGAATCAGGCCCCGTGATGGACCGCACTGGCCGCTTTATTCTGGACAAGCTGGGCCGAAGAATCGTCGTGTGAGGTGAGATACCATGACAATAGAAGAGAGGCTATCCGCCCTGGAACAGAGGATTTTTACCATGGAGTTACAGGCGCTTGCAGAGGAAACACCCACGAGCTACTACACCAGCAAATACAGTGGGGAAGAGATAGACGCACTTCTGGATAAGGTGGCCGCTATGACACAGGAGGTGGGCGTATGATTTACATGACCGATTGGAATATCTGTACGCCCCCCGGTTTTTCCCTTGGATTTGAGGGTGATAATGAGGTCACGTCTCTGGAAATATCCACTGACCTGCCGGAAGGGTGGGACTTAAAGGTTGATGTGGAGAAGGATGGGCAGAAGAACATCATCCAGCTTTCCCGTGATGGGGAAGTGTACAGCGCTCTGCTTACCGCCTCCATGCTGGCGGATGACGGTACATACGCCATGCAGGTTCGGGGCACTCTGGGCGACCAGGTGCGGCACAGCAACCTGTTTTATGCCACGGTGTTTAATAGCATCAATGCGGTAGACGCATTCCCACCGCCCCTGCCCTCCGAGTTTGAGCAGATGGAGGACCGTCTGACAGACATTAACAATAATCCGCCAAAACCCGGCACAAACGGGACATGGCTCATTTTTAACCCGGATTCCGGGGAATATGAGGAATCAGATATACCATTACCAGAGGGCGGCGGTGGTGGCTATAGGATCGGCCACGGCCTACTGCTGGACAGAGAAACGAATACACTCTCTGTAAATGCGGTGAGCGACTTCGAGGGGGATAACACCCTTCCCATTACTGCGGCGGCGGTGCAGGATACTGTTGGAAATATCGAGATCCTTTTAGGGACGATTTGAAAGGTGGTAAAAATGAGCGTAGCAACTGAAATCAGCCGCATCCAAACCGCACGAAATACGATCCGTGCGAAAGCGGTAGAGCTTGGTATTGGCACGAGCGTTGACACATTGGACAAGCTGGCGACAGAGATCGAGGGTATTGAAAACCGGGGCGCTGTATCTGCTGAGGTCCAAGAGGGCGATACATACACCATCCCAAAGGGCTACCATAACGGCAGCGGCACGGTATCCGGTGTGGCTGGCGGTGGAAACTACAAGCTGCAAAGCAAGAACGTGACTCCTACCAAATCCCAGCAGAACGTAACACCAGATTCCGGTTATTACGGACTGTCTGACGTGACGGTAGCTCCGATTCCCGATAGTTACCAGGATGTGTCTGCTGTGACCACCACTGTGGCTGACGTGCTGACTGGAAAGGTATTTGTAGATAAGACGGGTAAGGTTTCTACCGGCACCATGCCAAACAATGGGGCTGCAAATAAAACACTTACAGTGGAGGAACCGTCATACACCATCGCCAAGGGGTACCATGCTGGTACTGGTAAGGTGCAGATTGTCCCAGAGACGAAAACCGTCACGCCTACAAAGTCCGAGCAGACTGTAGAGGCAACAGAGGGCAAGGTGCTTTCCTCCGTCACCGTGGGAGCTATCCCAGAGGAGTTTGTAGACACAACAGACGCCACCGCAGAGGCTGGACAAATCCTCGATGGGGAAACTGCCTATGTTGGCGGAAGCAAGGTCACAGGTACGATGCCAGATAATGGGGCAGTTACCCAAACGCTGACCGCTGCGGCTCCATCGTATACGATTCCGGCCGGACACCATGACGGAGCTGGAACAGTATCTATCACGCTGGAAGAAAAGACCGCAACCCCCAGTAAGTCCGCCCAGACGATTGCGCCAACCACAGGAAAAGTGCTGTCTAAGGTTACCGTTGGAGCCATTCCAGCCGCATATCAGGACGTAAGCGGAGTAACGGCTGCTGCGGCTGATGTGCTGACTGGTAAGAAGATCGTAGATGCGAAAGGCACATTGGTATCCGGCTCCATGGCGAATAACGGCGCTGTTTCCGGTACCATCGATGGCCTTACCACGACCTCCTATTCTGTGCCTGCCGGGTACACCTCCGGGGGCAGCGTGAGCTTGACCAGTGACATTGAGGAAGCCCTTGCGGCCATCTGAGGAGGTGCGGCATGAGCGTACAGAGCGAAATTGACCGCATCAAGAAGAATGTGAATGACACACTGAAAACTATTAGTGATACCGGCGTGACGGTTGGGGCCGGTAGTGATTCCCTCCCCGCTGCGGCCGCTGCCCTGGCGAATGAGAAGCAGGATAAAGCCACTGCCGTAACTGTGCCAGGTAGTGGGACTATGCAGATGTCCGAATCTATTGGTCCGGGCCCATATACCATCGAGTTCGATGAGGAGGCGGATGAGGCGTTTCCGGCATCTCTGGTAGATTACAATAACACCACCAGTGGTATGGCCGCCACCACAGTCCAGGCGGCGGTAGACGAGCTTTTTACATCTGTCAGTGAGGGCAAGTCCCTAATCGCCGCTGCGGTCACTGACAAAGGCGTTGAAACCGCAGCGACGGACAGCTTTGCTGCTATGGCGGAGAAGATAGGACAAATTGAATTGGGTGGAGAGCTAAAAGCACACAACATCAACCTGAAAAGCACAAGCAATGGCACAGTCTATGCTATGGTGAATGGACAAGTTATAGAAATTCCGAGTTATGATTCTAGGATGGTCACCGTATACGGGCCATCCTCCATTGGGATCTACGCCTCTGGTAGTAGCATTGGTTTGACTGGGGAAGGATGCGTAACCAATTATAACTATGTAGGTATTTCATCGTATGACTTTTTGTACTGCTTCCAGGTAGACGATTCAATGGGGGATGGAACAATTAATGCCAGCGATTAAAACCGAGGTGATATACAATGTCAATTAAAGTGAACGGCAAGAAAGTCGCCGGTATAGGCCGTCCTGGTGCTGATGGTAAATCCGCTTATCAGCAGGCCGTGGAGGGCGGCTATAAAGGGACTGAGGACGAATTTAAGTCTGTTTTAGCAAATGCCTCCCCAAAGCCAAAATCCACCCTAGTTACCCTCCCCCTCTCCGCTTGGTCCAACAACACCCAGACCGTTACAGTTCAGGGCGTACTTGCGGATGAGAGTAAACAGTTAATTCAGCCAATGCCGACGATTGCGGACCAAGCGGTGTATTCTGCCGCTGGGATATCCTGCACGGGACAGGCGGCCAACAAATTGACATTCAAGGCGCAGACGGTCCCGACAGAAGATGTACAGGTTTATGTGGTAATCCAGGAGGTAAGGACATGATTTTTAGTTGTCCTGCGAAGCCGTCTTGTACATTACAGATTTCCTATACAATCTCTATTGCCTCTGGAGGAGATCCCTACGAGATTGCTCTCCTCATAAACAACAAACTCTCAAAGATTTCCTTCTCTGGTGAAGATGGGACGTCGGGCACTATTGATGTTACTGTGAATATCGGTGATTTAATTGGCTTTGAGTACACATTAAACGGCTATGAAGATACCTATACGTCGATAGGTCAGCATAACGGCTGTGAGGTTCTATCCCCTAATGTTGAGCCTCCTGTATTAAAAATTTTGGATTACAATTCATTTGCGGCAGTGGAATTTACAATTTACAACTAGTTGGAGGTAATGGCATGATACTGAACCCGGTGATACAAGGTGGGGGAACATTACCAGAAAAGGTAAATATTAGATACTCTGGTGTAGTTATACACTATATGTCGGAATCTGAAACTGGGACCTTTGAAATCAACAATACCACGAATGCCCAATCAGGGACGATAGAAGTATTTGTTGGCTCTCCAATATTTATCAATGGAAATCTCCAAAGGAGTTCTGGCATAGAAAAAATCAATGTTGGAAGTCTTGGAGCTAGTAACGGTCTATTCAAAGTAATTGGAGAAGGAGAAGCCATAGGAGGCTCTGGTGGTGGCGGAATGGGCTAAGAGAGGCCTGGAAGGAGATCTAAATGGCAGATGAAAAATGTATCTTAGACCCACAGCGGGATTGCATAGGGAAGGCGGAGGCCGCCAAGCTGGAGGGAAGAATCAAAGCCCTGGAAGAATGGCGGGAGGATTCCAAAGACTTCCACGCCAAGTTTTATGATTGGCAGAGACAACAGATTGCGAGGGACGCAAGGCTGGACGAAAAGTTAAATGGGATGGATGCCAACATTAAGAAGGTGCTGGCCAAACAGGAATCCTGTGAGTTGAAACCGGCCAAGCGCTGGGACGCCATTGTGGACAAGGCCATTTGGGCGGTGCTGGCGGCTGTGATTGCCTTTATCCTTGCCAAAGTCGGATTATGAAGGGAGGTGAACGTATGCAGGACCTTGTAAAACGGCTAACAAACCTTCTGACCGTCAAATCTCTGGTGACCATCATCCTAACGGTCGTGTTTGCCTATATGGCGGTCAGCGGACAAATCAGCGCAGACTTCATGACTATCTACACGGTGGTGATTGCCTTCTATTTTGGAACCCAGTCAGAGAAAAATTCCAATAAGAGCAATACATAATTTTGATAAGAAAAGGAGATTGAAACATGAACACCGAAATGCTCTATGAACTGTACGAAATCACTGAGAAGAACGACGCCCCCGATTTGGCTACCGTAGGCATGGCTATGCTCCGGGAGGCGCACCCTGAGATTACCCACGAAGAGGACAAGGCCATGAGAGAGTTCACCGGCCGTCACGGTCAGGAGCTGGCCGCCGCCTACCCTGACAAGGAGGCATTTGAGGCCGCCGTGGCTGCTGGCGTGGCAGAGGATGAGGCCGCAGTCAAACAAGAGGATCTGGGTACTGAAGAGTAATAAAAACCAGGGGGCCCAATTAGGCCCCCTGGAAAAATTACCTTTTGGTTTACAGATTAATAAACATAGGAATACACCCATCTATTTCTCTGTTAGACGGCCGCTCCATCAATTCCTTAAAACGTTCAAAATGGTGCCGCTTGTAGAAACCTTCTGCCTGCTTCACAGAATAAAGAACGATATGGGCTGCGCCACAATGAGTGCAGATATCATCAATAATCTCAAATAAATAGAAGAGACAGTAGTCACTCCAGTTTTCACTGGTTTCTTCATCTGGAAATGTAACATGCTGATATTTTTCATCGACAGCAAAAATTTTGATTTCGATTGCAGGCTCAAGATAAAATTGAGTTTTTGATTTTATAATTATACCGCTACAAGACAACGATGCTATTCCCACCAAAGCTCGCTTGCTTTCATCCGTCCAAAAGCAATAGGTAACAGCATCATTATCTAAAAATATCTTGTTTTCTTTGTAATAATTATCAATATATTCGTTTCCACAGTTAAAAGATATACCTTTTAGATCCTCTGGGGCGGCAAGAGTGTAAAACACGCTTTCTACTTGTCGGCCTCTCGCTGCAATCTCTTGATTTTTTCATCAAGTTCTTGCAGACGATCTTTATTATGGTTTTTTGCTTCTGCTGTCCGAATTTTCTGAAGAGCATCTAAAACGGCGGTACTCTTCTTTTGCAAAACGGCAGCATCATTTTGGTCGATACAGAAAATCGAATTAATCGGTGTAGCTAGCAACGCCATTTTTGACACTTCCTTTCTCGTTGATTTAAATAACTTAGGTACATCTTTCTGATGCAATCATATCACTCCTATAACATTATTGCAATAAGCAACGGAAAAATTTTTGTGGTTTTTTCTTGTCATGTTTTGTGACGTTTTGTGTAGTGCTGTATACACTCATAGGAAAAAATACAATATAACTAATATGCTATATGTATTACTATCTCCAAATATGTACGACTATATGCGTCAAAGCAAATTAAAAGGAAAAGCGAAGTATGAAGATAATACAACAGTATTTGACCAGAAACGAATGTTACAGGGCCGGGAGGACCATCCGGCCGCAGGGGGTAATGGTACACTCGACCGGGGCTAATAACCCCTCTGTGGCCCGCTATGTGCCCGGAGATGATGTAATTGGTCGGAATCAGTACGGGAATGATTGGGACAGGCCCGGACTGGAAAAGTGCGCCCATGCCTTTGTAGGCAGATTTGCCGACGGATCGGTGGGGACAGTGCAGACCCTTCCATGGAATCGCCGTGGCTGGCACTGTGGCCGAGGGAAGAACGGCAGTGCAAATGATACCCACATTTCCTTTGAGATCTGCGAGGACGGCCTGGAGGATGCCAGCTATTTTAAGGCGGTGTACCAGGAAGCCGTGGAACTGACAGCCTATCTCTGCAAGGAGTATAAACTGGACCCGTTAGCTGACGGAGTGGTAATCTGCCATAAGGAGGGCTATCATCGGGGGATCGCCAGTAACCACGGGGATGTCCTTCACTGGTTCCCCAAATTCGGCAAGACCATGGATGATTTCCGGGCGGATGTGGACCGGTGGATGGAAGGAGAGGATGAGACTGTGACCTATGAGCAGTGGAAGGAGTACATGGACCGCTATCTGACCGAGCGGGCGGCGCTGCCGGCCAGTATGCCGGAGCATCTGGAGGATGCAAAAGCGATGAAGCTGACCGACGGCTCCCGGCCCATGGCGTTTGTCACGAGAGAGGAGGCTGCTGTCATGGCAAGGGCGGCGGCGTTGAAGTAAGGAAAGGACGTGGAGCATGAGCGCAAGAGTAAAGCTACCGGAATCGCTTGACAAGCTCTTGCGCTCTCAACT
>OBIN01000020.1_pt1 | contig 25408 bp, 25 predicted proteins | sample 1481581 | NCBI WGS metagenome assembly OBIN01 (sample SAMN02044685, study PRJEB22538) | human gut metagenome
TCACTGACATAAATATCAGGACTTATTCTCTCGGATATAGCTTTTCTAACCAAGTCCATTAAGTACTTTGGTTTAGTTTCGTCTGTCTCTATATATCTTTTCTTAGCCATAATCAATGAATGTGGTAAGCCGCCAATGCTTTCTTGGCAGCTTATCTTGTTTTATACTTTGCTGGCCATAACTTGCCAGTTTTATTACTTATAACTCGATAATTACTTCCTACTTTCTTTATACATCCTGAAGCAGGACATTTTCCCGTTTTCTTTTTGGTTGCCATATTGTTATCTATTATCTGGTTTGTCTTCACTTATAATCCATTGGAATATAATCTTACGATTGCTAATAACTTTCTTTATTCTCATAAGAAGCCAAGAACCTCTTATTCTATCAAGCCAATTTTGCCTGAAGTTAAGAGCATCTTTATTAACTTCTTTAATTATATCATTATCGTCTTTATCCCAAATAGGAATATCAGATCGGTCATCATCTACCCTATTAAAGAAATCATTTAACTTATGTCTTCTATACACCTCTGTATCTAGTACCTCAGTATAACCATCTCTAGTAATAGGATACATTGCTTTCTGCATCATATTATTCTTCTCTTCAGAAACCAAATGCATTTCTCCGGAGTTATTAGTGTCATTATACACTGTAATACTATCTAACCCTACTTTACGATCCAATGTGTACGTAACATCATCTACGTATTTCCTAGCATCTAATTCATATTCTATAGAAGATAGGATAGACCCATTAAATTTCTCTTTTACGGGCACTTCTAATATAAATGGATATGTAGTGCCATAAAATGTTTGAAATGACTTATTGGTCATCAAATGGGACCACAGTCCTTCTTCTATATATTCCTTGGAATAATTATTCCCAGATTGGAAGAAAGATTGTTGTTCTATATAATAATCAGGACAAAAAGAATAATAAGATATCCATTCTTGCTTTATACAAGAGTATGCTAATGTGAATGAAACATCTTTAAAATAATTTTCGTCTTTTAAAGATACTTCTTTATTATCATAAAAGAATCTGCCTCTATCGTATTTATAATACATAGAGCTTTTAGCCGGTATATAATCCTTTTTGGTTATAAACACACGTTTATAACGGTTGTCCCACCCCAGAGAAAGACCTAATCCTATGAATTTATTGTCTACATCTTCGTAAGTCATGTTCTCTTTGGTATTTACATTAGTAATACCATATTTTAGAATCTTAAATGGAAGATGTTTCTTTAACCAATGTCTTATGCCTACACTAAGTTCTTTTAAATTACGACCATTGGGGTCAGTCATGAACACCTGCGCTCTTTTGACATCTACCCAAAAATGACCGAACTCGGAGCTTATTATCTCTGTTGACTGAGTTCCAGCGTAACCAAGGTCCGTTGTATTATACTCCAGCGGACGGCTAGAAAACAACCCGCCTGTTCCAAGTTCGGAGGCTGTGCCAGACACACGTTCTTTGATTACATCTATGGCGTTATGAAGAGATACCTGATCTTCAAAGCGGGCAAGAATCTGATTAGATTCTATTCTCTTCATATGAATTAAAGAACCATTCTTAGTAGGAAACTCATGGTAATCCATTGGTTTATATGTCAACCAAGGATCTGTTTGACTATTCTCTGACACATCTGATCTACTCCATATAACTCCATTTGGGCGTTGATAAGCACAATCCCAGAATTTTCTTTCGTATGTTGCTGGAAGAACCATAGGGGTTAATGTGTTTCTAGCAGAATAAATAGGACTTATCTTAAAATCATTATCTCTTTCTATAGAAACATTTTTTTCTTGTGTCCACCACATGAAATCAGAATATGCCGGATAAAACCATTCATGAGGCTCTACTCCTTGTAGACGGAAATTGCAATTTATATCTGATTCTACATAGAAATTAGGAATGCCATAATACCATAGATAAAATCTACCTTTTATGTATTTCTCTTCTGTGTCCATAGCGTTCAAATTATATAGACTATATCTATTAGGATAAAAATAACTACTTCCTAAAAACCTTGATTGTCTATTATGTGCTGTTTCATAATCAGTATATTCAAGCATATCCTGACCTGTGTCATAATTTACAAAATATTTAGGAAATCCTATATTACGATAATCGTCATAAGGGAATGGTATCATATCTCCTATATGAAACGCATTATTAATAAATTCAGGTAATTTCCTTTTTATAGCAAATTTAGATATAAACGTATCTCCTCCAAATATACGCTTATATCCTCCTGTTATATTACATTTACCTCCTATGGATATCCATTTAATATCTTCTATATCCCCATACTGATTAGGCTTATATACCTTAGCTCTTATGTATGGAGATGCTATATAAGATTTCAATTTAGTAAACTCTAGAGTTTTTAAAGCCGCAGATTCAGATAATATAAATCCTGGATCATCTACCCTACTTGAATCATATGATTTGATAATAGTAGGATAAACTGTTTTAAAGTCAGTACTTCCTAAGGACATAAACATATTTTTCTCACGATAAATATTATTTATGTACAACATGTTGTTACTAGAAGAATCCGATATAGGGTAAAGACCTGATTTAATTATCTTACAAGTAGACAGACCTCGTATGGAATTAGATAGATATTCCGCCTCACTTTGTACTGTATACATGGAAGTATAATCTCCTACAGAAGAATAATACCAGGCAAAATTATATCTAGGACCATTATTTATAAAAGTATTCAACCAGTCATATCTATACTTGCCATAATATGCTGCTCTTTTACCTAATATGCTTGGTATTGTGGCAGCAAACCATACAGCACCCACAGAAGAACCTATTACTCCACCTCCAGCCACAAGCTGGGCAGCCTGAGATACATCGTACATAAGCTGTGCTATAGATTCCACAGAAGCTAACGTGCTAGCCATTTTATAAGCTTTGCTACTAAGTATAGTCCATTTAGGATGTTCTTCCACAACGTTATAAACCCCTGTTGATAACCCCCTCATATACCCGTCTATAGTTATTTCAGTAGGCATTTCCATTTTATTGAAATAAATATCGGGAGATAAAAAAGAGTACCATATATTACCATCCTTATTAAAAGGATGTTTTATATATTCCAGACGCTGTCCTGTGGTATAATGGAATTGGTCATCTCCTAAATCATTATATGGATAATTAGCATAAAGATTTTCCTGACCATTACCTGCATCAGTATATTTATACATATCATATCCTAAACCGCATCCTACAACGCTTTTATTAAGTCTTCTGTCGCCTCTATATAGTTCATATCCTATAACGGTATCACGTTGCTCTTGTGTTATTAATCCGGAATCAACAGCATAATCTAAAAATACGTTTATAATATCTTCGTTTATTAAAACACCAACAGGATATATTTCAGATCCTTCTTCGGTTAATCTTATATCGCTGTTCATTAACTGAGAATGAAAATTATCCGGGAACCTATAATGTCTTATGGGTTGTTGACAGAATGTTGTACTTGTATCTATGGTTCCATAAGTATGTCCTTTATAATAATCTAAATCTCCATCCTTTAAAGGACTACCGTACCATTCTATCATTTTTTGCTTTATAGTAGCAGCAGCTATAGCCTTATTCCCAGAATAAGATCTATTAGGATTTATTTTAACTCTGCTACTATCGTATAATTCAAAATTGGCTGGATATTTGTGAGAAGACTCATAATATCCAAATTCTCCATATCTGTATTTTCTAGGAGCACAATTTATAGGCTTATCTCCACAAGAAACACAGTCGGCAGCAAACACAACTGTAGCCTTCAACAGCAACTGATCCCCTTTGACGACAACGCTGTCTATCTCCTTATCCCTTAGAGCTATTACATAAGGAACAAGCGTCTTTCCAAGGAGCATAGATGCCCCTAATATGGCTGTTGATATTTTTCCATCCATATGCCCTATTCCTTCATTATACACACAATAATTATCTTCTCTGAATGAAAAATAATAGGTTGGTACAACAACAGGATTGTCTACAGCTATAAAGAAGTATGTTATATCATTTGATTTAAAAAAATCATCAGTTATAACACTAATGGCATGAACGTCTGTTCCTACAATAACAGAATTACTACTTTTACTATCTTCTTGTCCTTCAAAATCTATTATATTATAATTCAATGGAGTACCACTAGTGTCTTTCCAGTAAGATATTCTTACTTTATTAACAGAAGTAGCATCGGCTTTACTATGCAAAGCTCTACCAAATGATTCTATACATATAGCTTTTTCTCCATTATAATCAGGATCAAGCCATTCGCTTGGTCTATCTATTCTTATCCATATAGCGTTTTTACTGACATTAGGATAGAATTTATAAGCTAACCTGTCGGCAGCTATTCCTATGTTGCTTCTAAGACCATCGTCATCAGTTCCTAATATTCTATTAATAGCTTCCCCTGCATCATCACTAACATAAGACATTTCAGACCATGCCCAATCTGTAGATAATCCTGTACTTAATTTATTGAAAAAATAATCATCTAAATTATCGACAGTAGCTTCTATGTGCTCTAGGGTATCTCCTAGATTACCATGACCCCAATAACAATCTTTTCTAGCTGTATTTGTTTGAGAACTTGTTTTTGCACACCATCTATTTTCAGGGAAAGCAAATGATGTTATACCTATAACAGATGACTGGAATGGAACAAAAGATCCGTTGATTATAACTGGATTTGTTATCGGTTTGTAAATATCCCCACCACCAGTATTAGGATATGATTCTGTTATTGATAAAGAATCAGCCAAAACACCTATTAATGCATCTGCGCTTCTTTTGTCTATTAAATCACCACATAAACCACCAACAAAATTATTATCCAAATCTTGTTGTGCCCATTGTGATTCTATAAATGTTTCTATATTTTTCTTAGTGTCATTATTCCTAAAAAGCAAATATCTTTTATTACCTGTCTCTGATGACATCATAGGGATATCGTCAGAAGATATAGGTTGCATTTCATCTACAGGTCTATATTTTATATCAGTTGTAGGGTTCTTTATTAAATCATATGGCGCCTCTATAATAGAATCCTGCCTAGTGATATTGCCACAACCATTTGGGAACTCAGGAAAATCAATACCATCCATAGGATATTGAATACTGTGATTCCCTGCTCCTTGATTATATTTGGTTATGAATTCACACAGTTCTTCCATAACAGCATTGTCACTACCGCAAGCTATGCTCATTATATTTTCTGATATGTATCTTCCTAAATCAGAAACAGATTCATCCATATTAATGGAAAACTCAAAATTATTAAAAGGTTTGTCTTCTAATACTTTTTCTACTGTTATGGTCTGACCTATAGTCACCTCGTTCTTACATTCATCATCTTCATTTAATAACATGACATCCATATCGTCTGTAAGAGGACCATTGTCTACAGCCGTATTTTTGTATTGCCAAGCATATTGTCTTATGTTATCATAACAATTAGATAAATATCTATCTATAGATTCTACCGATGTAGCCAAAGATGGTTCTTCGGATGCTTTTTTCTTAGCGTCTTTAAATGGAGCCGGAATAAAAACGAATCCTGGAGTATTATATCCTGTACTACATCTAAAAGATATAGAGAAAGGATATACTTCATCTCTCATATATCCAACATACAAAGCACAAGCATTACCATCTTTATATAAATCTCCAGTAGAAACCGAGGATTGCCATTGTAAAAAATGACCCATTAAAGAAACTACCGGCTGTAAATTCCACTCTTTTTCGGCTGTTAATCCATACTGAAGAAGTTTGTTGTCTACAGATGTTATTCCCTTGGATGTATTATAAACAGGTCTTTTATATGCTATATGTTCAAATGTTGTTCTGCTATTATTTAAATCAGAATAATAGTAAATAGTTTTTTCTGTAATAGGGTGAATGCCTTCAATGAAATAATCTACTACCGGTTGAGTTTCTCCATTGTATCCAACAGTATTTTGAACAACAGCTATTTTAAAATAATTTACTTGTCTATCTAAATTAGATACAGTTAATCTTATTCCTAAATTAGTTCGTTGTCCCCATATACCGTCTTTAATTGTGATATCATGTTCATCAAATATATGGACTGGATTAGTTAAAGGGGAATAGTTTGTTTGCTCGTTGCCAAACTCATCACACAATGCCACAGCAAACTGGTACACGCCCGCCCGAAGGCTTCCTCCGTATGCGATCTGCTCTGGCTCTATACATGGCTGTTCCAACAGAGGAAACACCCTAAGCTTCTCACATGCAAGAACGCATCCATTTTCTTTAATAAAATTATCTCTATCGTAACCCTTATCACATATCTTATATCCATGATAATGATACCATATATCTCCTTCATCATCCGGCTCCAACGCTTTTTCTACGATAACATAACGAGGAGGATTGTATCCATCAGTCCAGTAAATGCATTTACCACATTTCTCTGCCTTTATTTCTATTGTTTTTATAGGATGGTATATAGAGAAGTTAAGACAAGGATCATCTTCCGAGTCTTCTATAAGAGTTTGCATTCCAGAGCATATTTGATAATTCCCTGAAATAGCAGACTCCATTTGATCTTCTGTGATATTCTCTATATCCTCAAGAACTCTAAGGTAAGTTATTTTAGATGTTTTATTACTAGGGTTAGTCAAAAAGAAATAAGTGTTGCCTGATGTAAGATCATTCTTGTATCCAATAACTTTATACCCTTCAAATTCTATGCATTTAAGAGTACTGTGTTCATTGGAACGCATATTTACATTACCATCTTCACTTTCTATATTAGCATTTAAAGCAAATGTATATTGTTGTTCATTTAACATACTGGCATGAGTGTCTCTATTCATGCCAGATTGAGGAAATGATAAGCTTTTCTCGTCAGTTGCCATAATCTTTATCTTTTATTACAAAGATAAAGATTATGGGTGATAACACCTCTAAATGTTTAAGCAATATTTTATGCTACAATCAACTCAAAATGTTTATGTGTTTTTCTTCAATCAGGATAATATGCAGTAATATAAGGTTTGTTAGTACCATTTATATTTAAAATACTACTATATCCTTATATTTTTTTATAAAAAACATATTTCAAAATATAAAAAATTACTAAACATATAAATATAAAACATTCGTAATAGCCAAACCACTATATCCTAGTTTTGAGACATAACTAACATTACCTAAAGCAACATAAAATTCCTTACTTCCATCTATAAATGATACTTTATAAACACACAATCCATTAAATCCAGTATATGTTTTTACAGCTATTCTTAAATAATAGGAAGAATTATTTACTTTTATATCAAATGGACTTCCAGTACTATCTGCTTGGTAATAATCAACAAGTTGAAAACTTTGATCGTTAATATAACTACTAGATACTATTCCGTCTTGGTTTCCATCTTGGTTAAAAAAATTTGCAAGACCTATATAACTAGTCGTATCTTTTGGATTAAACGAAATTACTGGCAATATATTAAATAAAGTTGATTTACTACTCATATATCTTCTTCTCATACATATTTACTTTTTAATCAAAAGGTAATCTACCAAAAGGTATGGCATAACTAGAAAATGTCATATTTTTAGATTCATCTCTTTGGGTATCCCATCTCCATGTGTACATACTAATATCATTGAATGCAGTAGATGCCCAATTTGGCATTCCATACTCTATATTAAAATTAAAAGCTAAACTCATTAATTCATCAATTTGATCCATATGATAAGCGCATTCATACCATTCCCCTATTGAAGGAACATATCCATTAATACCATTAATAAAGGTAAAGGCAGCGCATTTATTAGCGACATTAACAACAAAATTATCTTTTTGGCTTTGTTTTATAATGTTTTGAGTATTAGATAAACCATTGAAATCTTGGCGTGCTATATCAATATAAGTAGTCGAAACAACTCCTTGGAATACCGTACTTTTAGAGCTAAAAGAATCGTATATCCTTTTAGCTGGCATTACTACCCTAATATTATCTGTAAGTAAAGCCACACCAACAGCCTCACTATTCCATCCGGTATTCCATTCGTCTTTAGTATATAATAGATTATTTGTTCTTAATATATATTCTCCATTATCGAACTCTTTGCCGTTAAGCATGTACCTGCGCCTACTCATATCATCCAATTATAATAATACAATCTCGCTTTTCCTTATCATAGTACATTGTGCCTATCTTAGTATATAGCCCAGTTATATTCTGATAATTCGTTTCTCCATGAGCAGCAACATTAGTAGATATACTATCCGAATAAACCTCTTCTCCTCCTTCGTTAATGAAGTTAAAGCCTTGTTTAACCATTTCCCCACCAAGATATGCTGTGAATGATACAACTACATTACCTCTACCTCTAGAGCCATACCAGTTTCCATAGATATCGGCTTTAATTGTTTTCTCATTTTCATTTAATCCTGGAGCGTCTAACAAGGGTTTCATTTGAATCATAGCCGCTTCAAGACCTGATTGCATGTTATCACCACCGTATATAAGATAATCACCTACTCTTTGAGAGGTTGTAGTAAAGTTCTTACTCCATCCTACAAATTTATTATCTACATTTGAAAGACCGGTGTTGGTAAATCCGGTAGCTGTATCAAAGTCAGAACCGTCCTGGTCTTCCCATCCATAACGAAGAACAAGATAGTCAAACTCAGGAATAGTAACCACCTGCTCACCCGCCTCCTGGTAGATATGTACACTTTTCTTATTTCCCCTAGAAGAAACAACTAAATTGGCTGTTCTTTCTTCTGCCACTGGATTAGGTCCTGCTGTTAATTTAATTGTAGTAGGTCCTACACCACTTGTTTTATCTACTGAAACAATTTCTCCTGCTGGTACTTCTATCATGATCGTATTGTTTTGTTTTTGACAAAGATAAAAAAAAATAAGGCAAATGTGCTTATTTGCCTTATAGTATATAATTACCTAATTACCTACAATTATTCTTTTTTAACCAAAGGTATAACTGGTTTTGACCAGCTTCCCCATATAAGATATGTGTCACCACTATATAAATTTATGTCTTTATGATAAATGCTAGAGATATTATCTCCCATTAAAACAAGTAGTTTATCATTTAATTCTCCAAAACAAGTCATTCCATTTACTATTATATGAGAATATTTTTTATTTGAAATTAACTTATTGAATAATTCAAGATTTCCTTGTTGAAAATGGATCTCAACAACATCGGCATATTCGCTAGGAGGTCCCGCTGTATCTGTCGCGGTCATAACAACAACATCATCCCCCCCCACTACTAGTTAAATTACCAATATTAATGTAATTCACTTTCTTACAGGACAAATGAGGGGTATCTGCTGCATATACATGTATATCTAAAAAATAAACATTAGATCCATCTATTGCTTGACAAATAGCATTGGTAGAACCAGGATCTTCCTTTGATTGTATTAATATTATATTTCTACCTTTATCATCTTTCATATACCTTAATTTCCCAATTTGGTTATTAGGTAAACTATAGGTATTAATAAGAGATGTCATTATATCACTTGGATATATATCCGAATATGGTAAATTATCCAAATCAAATGTGTTATCCTTCCCACAATAATAATAAAAGTCATTATTATATACTTTTTCTATTGCTTCTTCAACTTGTTGACCAGTATATTTACTATTATAAGACATAATATATTATTTAAAAGTTACATCATCATTACCTTCATCTTCTTTTTTTCTGTTAGCTCCCAAGAAGAACATCATGGAAGTATTATTGGTTTGTAACCACCAATCAAATGTTCTTTTAACATCCTCTGGGGTTTTAATGCTATACCACTGCTTTATAAACGTTTGTTTAGCAAATGTTCTAAACAGCTTAGTTTCTCCCTGATATGCTCCTGTAGTTACTTTATTCAAAGAATAATTGTCAAAATTAGTAATATCTTTCAATTTCCTTGCCATAACAAACGGATCATTAATGACATCTACAGCATTTAATTCCATTAACACAGGCATCTGAGATGCTATTTCGTTTATTGTTCTGGCTCCGATATAAGCAACAAATTGAGACAACCATGTATCTTCTTTATCGTCATCGTCTCTCCATCCAAACAAAGCGGCTGATATTGCTTGCATTATCAAGAAGGTAGCTAAATAAACAGCAGATCTCTTTAGATTAATCTTTTCTTCTTCTGAAAGATTATTCTTTTCTTGGTTCCATGCGTCTAGGAAATTAGAAATACCTTTTTCGCTTACTATATTATAAGATTTTCCAAGCATGTTCTTTAAAGTAACACAAAGACCTTCTTCGAATTGTCCTGTTTGGAAGTTGTATCCTTTGCTCTTCCACAGTCTCTGAGCGGCCAGAACCAACCAACCGCGGTGGGCGGTCATAAACCTAGCCATCCAGTTTCTTGTGGCGGCAGTCCTGTTTTCTTCGTTAAGAGAACCGTTGCATATCTGCATAAGAGATTTTATTTGATTGCGCGCTAATGCCAATCTATCTAATACCTGTTGTTGCGTTGCTCCTGAATTAGGTAAAACAACTACTTTACCATCAACAACATCTATAGCATTCCAAAGACTTTTATCTCTCAATGTTCCCCATGTGCTACGTATCCTACCAGACTCTCCTTTTTTCTCCATCATATTTTTAAACTCATTAAAAGTATAAAACTGACCTTGATAGAATCTGGTATTATCTAATGAGGCAATCATTACCTGAGGATCTAAAGGAGCATTGAGAACCTCCATGAATTTATACAAAGGGTCTCTTGTTAATGTCCTTAGAACCCTATTGTATCCGGCTCCATGCAATCTACTTCTTACGTTAAATACCCCAAGACGTTCCCCTATTACATATAATTTGCTTTTACGGGAGATATCTCCTATTTCATTAATATAAGAAGGAGTTAATCTAGCCAGTTCTTTGTAAGCGTATCCTATAGAGTCTTTACTTATATATTGACCTACTGCTAATTCTATCATGAAGTTAACCTGACCGGTAAGCGCACCAGTAGCAGCAATAAAAGGAGATAAAGCCAAGTTCATTGTAGACATAATACGTTCTGCACCCATCATAAGTTTAGTAACATCAATATTATATCCACCTATATTCCATGTCACTCTTTTGGTATTTGATCTTATACCAAAGAAGTGATCGTTCATGAAATCGTTAAACATAGCATAAGCATATGTAGCATCTGCTTTTTTCCCTCCATTGAATTGCATGTTAAGAAGCGTCTGTTGTAATCCCATAGCGGTTTCTAGCGTACTTTGTTTCTCTTCATACAGCTTAGCCTGGGTTATCAACATAGAATAAGAATAAGCCAAATCATGAGCCACATCATTTTGGTTCTCCAGTTCATTAATATAATATTTAGGAACCGCCTTTGGTCTATCCATAGGATCAATACTTTCATCGTTGTTTGTTCTACCATATAAAGAATCATCCACGCGGTCCATAACAAGATCTGCTATAAAGTTTTGCGTTACACCCTTAGGGTCTTTCCCTAATTTAGCCATCTTCTCTATAGTAGAAGCGGATATTTGAGGAATAGAGTATACATTTCTACTATGGTCTCCATAAGAATCTAAAGAACTCTGCATTATCTGCTTGAGGGTTTGAATCATGTTATATTCATTTAAATTCTTGGTAGCCTCTTCAGTTCCATCTTCTTTTCTTACAATACCAAATTTGTTGATGAAATCCTTGTCTTCGTATTTATCCCTTCTAGGAAGATATCTGCCATACCCATGATCAGGAATATAATTAGGATTTTTACCATTGTCTTCATTTTCGTTTTCTTCAGTCCATTGTCTATTAGCATCAAATTTCAGATAAGATAAATCCATTCCATAATCCTGGCTTTCCGTTCCATTCTGAAGATCTTCTACCAATATAGAGATATCAATGGAATTGTTTTTTATTTTATTCATGAACTCAGAATAACCTCCTGGAGCCATACGTTTAAAATAAGACAACACCATAGGACGAGCAAATTCACCTACAAGCTTATTACGCTCTTCTTTTGACATTAATTCAGTTCTTAAATTAACCTCTGTTTTGAATTTGTTTTTAGGCAAAGTCTTATCTATACCAAGATAATTAGATAAAAATTCTGTTTCTGAAGCTGTGAATATATAGATATTTCCACTCATGCCCTCTATCTTATTATGGAAGTCCCTTATCCTTTTTGATTTCTTGGCAGTAGCATGCTTGGAAGCAAACTCCCATTCTTCCATTCCTGAGTCTTTCAGTTCATTAATATAAGCTTCGTTTACCCCAGTTTCAGAACCTTCTAATCTACTTAGATACTTATCTACCTTTAAATCCTCGGCTTTAGCTAAGTCAATTAATTTACTATATTCTTCTTCTATTTTTTCAGAACATGATTTCACTGTCTCTAATTCCATAGAAGTAAAAGAAGCATAAGATATCTCTCCTACGCTAGAGGCATCTCTGTTAAAACTAATAATATCTTTTATTATTTCTTTGTTCTTCTTTATATTATCTATTATATCAGTTACAGTGCTTTCTATGTTAGTGCTAGCAGAAACAAGTATAATATCACTACCCAGTTTCTCGTAACTGGCCACATTATTATCGGCTGTAGTTGCCGACTGAGCGTCTCCCTCTCTGTTCCAGAACTTGTCGCTAAAAGAAAGATGTCCGCTCTGAGTAAGTAATGTAAGGGCATCACTAGAACCGGATGTGGACTGCATTTCTCTTAACATACTCATAAACTCTGGAGTCACTTTATTAGATGTGCTTCTAGAACCAAGATCTTTCTTCCATTCTTCATCAATAGCTTTAATATCCTGAGCCATTTTAAGGGCAGAACCAGTTTTTCTTATTCGTTTATTGGTTCCCATATAAACCCATTCAGAAGCCATTTCTTTTTTCTGTTTTTGAAGACGCATGTAATCCTGGTAATTAGAACTCTTGACGAAAGCTATTGCATCAAAGTTACGATTCTTATCATAAAATGGCTGTTTAAGCATATATTTCTGACGAGACAAATTATTCAAAAACTCTTTTGTCTCTTGAGATATAGGTTCGCCTAACGCCATACCTGCACTTTCATACAAAGCATCTAACTTCTTTTTAAAACTTTCTTTAAATGGTTGCTCTGTATTTTCTTCTAACCAGGTATTCATTATAGCCTGATACTGTTGCTCTTGTTCTATAGACATCATATCTAGATTAACCCTATCTAGACTAGGTCGAACTTTGATAGTTCTTTTACTTCCATCTTCTGCTTCTACATTAATAGTATAAGCCTTATCTTTATCAACAATATCTATTATTTCAGCATCAGTTAATTTACTTAATTCTGGCAATACTTGTGTAAAGGCTTTCATTTGTTGAATCTTATAATCTCTTTCAAATTTAGCCATATTCAAAGAGCTTTTTAAAAACCTAGATGTTTTTCCATCTACTTGCTGAAGAAGCTTCTCGAATTTCTTGGTATTCCATCCGTTCTTTTTAACATCATCCAGAAAATCATTTATAAGCTCCTGGGATTTAACCATAGCATTATAATTGTTTTTAGCTATGAGACCACCAAGAGCGTTGTTAACAGGATTACTTGAATGCTCTAATATACCGAACCAGCGAGCCAAGAAGCCTATATCCTCCTGTACTTTATCAAATAATTTATATATACCTTCTCTTTTATCTTCTGGGACATTGAATTTATCCAAAACAGACGTAACAAAAGTATGCCGGTCTATATCCATGACAGAGTCTACATCGGATTTAACGCCATTAATATCAGCAACAATCTTATCTATTCTATTTATATAAGATTGTTTCATATTATTATTGAAATCACTTCTGTTTTTTACAAATCCGCGGATTTGATTTAACATCGGTAAAGTTTCTTCATTTACCACTCGTATGTTTTGCCGATCAGTAACGTTCAAATGAAGTTTATTATTCGATCCGGAAGAAAGGATGTCTTTTGTTATTTGTTTAATATAATTTGTTTGAGCATCGGCAGTATTTAATATACTGTTTAAAGACATAACCATTTCATTGGCGTCAATAAAATCTTCGGTCTCTGATATACGTTTCTCTATATCTCTTAATTGATTTAAACTCATATCGGCAGACACAGAAGATACATAAGAACCATTTCCATCTCTTCCCCTACGGTTATAATCTATTTGCCTAAGATTCTTTAATATCTTTTTTAATTCTGATATCCTATTTCTTAGGAAATTGTTTTGCTCTTTAGCAGTAAGAGAATATAAAGTAAATGAATTATCTTTCAATAGATCAGTATCGAAGGCAGTTAACTCACCAGATAAAGCAGAGTTTTTAATGCTTTCTATAACATCATTTAATCGGCTTTGCTGATTGGTTATCATTCCTTTAATGGAATTAATCATATCGGATATTAAAGTCCTTACACGACCTAAAAATCCTGTATCTATATTACCTACATTAGATTCAAATGATGTTCTGAATCTATTTGTTATTATTTTACCTAATATTTCTCTATGAACAGCATCATCTAATTCTTCTCCTTTTAATGTTTTTCCGTATGTATCATAATATTGACCAGCATATGTATTCCATTCAGTAGTTCCTTCCACATCATTAAGAACCTCGCGTACTGCGTCCTGATTGGAGTACGCTTCTACAAGGAAGTGGGAGGTTTCTTCTAGTATATCATTGAGCGTAGCATTTTCGGATACAGCTATTATATTATTGGCTATATCTGCTAACGCTCTAGCTGATGGTTCATATCCGTATTTTGTTTTATATTTATCAATATAATCGGTCATACCAACCACTCTTACACCCAAAGAAGATAATATATCTATTATTGCTGTTCTTTGTCTAAGATCTTCTTGTTTAGCATTGGCGATAAGGCTACGAACATTATCACTGTAAATGCTATTGTCTTCAAGAATAAGCGACAATACCAAAGCATCAAAATGCTGGTAATTCTTGTTAAGCTCATTGTATTTACCCGCTTTAAGATCATTAATTATCTTTTCTTTATTGGCTTTACCTTGTTTTCCCTTGCTGTATACAACACGTATATTCTTAGTATCTGGATTGGCTATAGAGATAAGTCCTCTTTCATTTAAACTAACATTACTGGAGCCAAACATATTGGCTATCTCAAAATAAGAAGATGCTGAATTAAACATCTGGCGCTGACCGGTATATCCTTCACCTATATAATAATATTTATTAGTGTCTGCATCATACACTTTCGATCCCGATAAATATCCTTTTTTAATAAGATAATTTATCATCCCATGTCTTGTGGCTGTATTTGTATTGGTGGATAACGACATCATGGGTATAAAGGCTTTTTCGTCATTGAGATAATACCTTCCAGAAGAAAAAACCGCGGCAGCCGTAGCCACCCTAGGGTTAGCTACTTCCTGGAGAGCACCGGCTACAAATCCAGCGCGGACCTCTGTATCCCCCTTGGAAGCTCGTAAAGCACTGCCATAATCCTCATACATAAAATTATCTTCTGTAACGAAAAATAATTTAGGCTCACCAGATTCATAGGTTAATCCTATATTACCTTCATCCGATGAAAGAGACTCCATACTATGAATAGCCAAACCATCTCTTATAGCTATTGTATTGCTACCATCAAATTCTGTTATATTAATAACAGGCGAAAAATTATTAGAAAGAACGTCATTACGATAATCTTCCTCTGTGCTACCTTCAGGAATATCGGATTTGTTTAACACAACATTAGAAGGAGAAAGAGCATCTACTAAAAAAACATCTCCTTCTATAGATGATGAATAATAATATAATCCATCTATTGACCTATTTTCCCCGTAATTTACCCTACTTACTATAATAGGATTGTCCATCTTTGACGCTTTACTAAGAACAGCATCACGATATTGTTCTGGAATTATATCAATGTTTTTCTTAATAACATTAAACGCCTTCTTATTTACAGGTGTGTTCTTAGTCCAGTCCCCAAAAAGTTTTTTGAACTTCTGGGAATACACTGTTTTAAACACAGATAAAGCCCTTTCCCTGTTTTCCATAAGAGGAATAGAAGCAATCTTGTCAAAAAGAACCGATTTATCTCCTGATAGGGTTTTTACTTTACTCACCCTTTTTTTATCGTTCCTTTCTATTATACATGTTGTAGCCATTTTTTCTATATATTTGTTTCTCACAAAGGTAACACAAAAAATAATAATTACATAAAAGGATCTCCCTCGTAAGTCATAGTTAACCAACATATTTTACTTTCATCATCCCTGCTGATAAATTTAATCATAACTGTTCTAGGATAAGCGCTTTCCCAGTAAGCCACATTAACAGAAACAGCATTAGGAGATGTCACCAAATTAATTCCATTTGGATATTCGTCGCTTTTTGGATCAATATATTGACTTTTGGAATAATAATACTTATCAGTATACGTTACCCCAGATTTTAAAATTTGTTCTACTTTCGGTACATTACTGGTTACTTGATATGTTTTTATCAGTTCTCTGGTTACAACTTGTTTCTGTTGTCTATTCATTACCACGGAAGAGTTTTGAAGACATGTAGCATTGCTAGGGGAATAATAATTCATGGATGTTGTCGTTCTATATGTATTGTCATAAAGCCCATATCTTACATATATATAAACACGTTCCTGCGTAATAGTTAAATGGTAATCATAAACAGGCGGTACTTCATTATATCCTGTTTCAAAACGACAATCCTGCTCTCTTACAGTTTCGTCTACATAGCTTGATGTGGAGTCAAAATAACTTATCTGTACTTGTTTAGCCCCCCCCTATTGGACTCATGTACATATACACCATTATCTGGAACAATTCCCACGTATTCACCATCTATAGTTATGGAACCGCCTATACAATCGGATATGATAGTATAAGTATACTTTGTATTACACATAAACCTTCTTCTCATATTATCAATTATTTGTTATATTTACATAATATTCAACTCCTCCTGATACAACCTTTATATCTCCATATCCTCTACCAAAGGATAAATAATTTCCTGTATTATAAATTTCTCCATTATAAGAATATGTCATATCTGTTATTTGATCTACAACAGAGCCTTCAGCACCTACAGAATCTATTACATAAGCGGTAGTACTAGTTATAGGCATTGTTACATTTATAATAGACTGGCTGGTAGTGACGAGAGATAGTGTATATATAGTATCTTTTTGCAAAACAGGATGTCTATCAAAACATTTCATGCATAACATACTATTCCCAAGAGAAGAGTTGTTTTCTGTATATTGTTCATACGGTTTTAAATAAGCTTCTAAAAAATTATCCACACAATAGTATATTAATGCTATTTGAGCAAATGTTTCTGTTTCGATAGTTACTGTTTTAGGATTCACTAATTGTATTTTAACGGTTCCTTTGTATTTTGTAGATAGCCATTCTACCTTACCATCAGATATAAATCCAACGGACTTGTCATTCACCAAGACTTCAACTCCATCTTGGTATGGAGCTTTCACCACATGAGTTACTAATGGTGCTTGCATATATCTTCTCCTCATATTGTACATTTATTTTAAACCATTATAGAAAGATACTGATTATTTTCTATCACTAAATCAAAACCCAAGTCTTTATATATATTATGCAATTCATTTACAGTTAAACCATATGCTAGATCTATAAAAAACGGAGATCCTATCCAATTAACTTTATATATATATGATCCCTTGCCGAGGGCTTCCATATCTGATTCTTTACCATCTGAAAAAAGAATAACTCTATAATCACTGGCAATTGCATCTATTTTTATATTAAATTGAGGTGTATTACCACTAGATGAATATAAAAATTGAAAAGAATTGTCACTAAAATATTCATAAAAATTTTTTCCGTTTGATAACTGAAATACCCTATTAGTACGTATTTGATCACGAGGCATATAAGAGGATATCAGTATCCCCCCCCCCGCTATTCTACCTATATTCATATACCTTCTCCTTGTCATATAACCATATTATTAGTAATATCTCCTAATATCTCGAAATCTGTTATCAAAGGCTCTCCGTCTGTTCCTTTACCTATCTCTACCCCATCTATTAGAAACACTTTACATTTATTTGATTTAACTCTATCATATAAGGTACATAAAGAACCTATTATAGTATCAGTCAAAGGAGTGGGTAAAATGACATGCCAGCCTTCGGTGTTGTACACCGCATCGTACACCGACAGCCCTTCCTCGGTCCCAACCCTTTTACCTCTTTTGTATATACCGCTTCTACCACTGCGAGGCGGCTTACCAAACCTAATATAAACCATTTCAATTTATTGTATTATCAAACAATTAATATCTTTGTATCAACAAACAAATATAGATATATAATTTAAAATAATGTCATATGAGTATTGATTTTGCAGAGAGAGAGAGAGAGAGAGAGAGAGTTAAATATATTTTAACAAAGAAAGGAGGCTTATCATGAGAAGGAGATTCATGAAAAAAGCGAGCCTCTAACTTATCATCTGGAAATAACAACAAAAGCTAACTCCATTGTTCGTATTGGTAACAAGGATTATAATACTGGTACAAGCGGATTAGCTCACTTCTATTTAGAAAAGGGAAGGTATGAGTACTATATAATAAACCCGAACTACATGTTAAGATCAAATATTGTACATATAGAAGGAATGAAAAATATAACAGTAACAGATCTTAATCCTATACCAAACTATGATGCTAATATTTCTATATATAATTCTGATGGTACACACGGATACTATCCAGGAAGCAATCCAATAGGAATTTTGGTTGATTGTTCTCAAAGTAGTTTTATTCTTTCACTAAAATGTTTTGGAAAAGGAAATGGAGATTGTAGCCCAAACTCTGTTAGCGGACTTCAAGATACAAGTTTAAAAAACGTATTAAGCGACTTTAACGGCAAAAGTAACTTCAATAGAATGGTTTCAAGATCTTCATGCTCTACTAATGATAGTTATGTAATAGGTAAAATAAATACATTTTCAGATGGAAATATAGGAGCAGGACAATGGTATTTGCCATCTGGAGGACAAATATGTATCGTAAAACAATATTATAACAAAATAATGTCAGCATGTAATAGATGTAGATTTTATCCTAATATATCACATATTATTTACACATCTACCAAATGCGCTGATGTACCTCATAGTATACATGAGAATTCGAATGAAAGTGTATTTGCTCCTGATATATACAATGATAATCCTATCAATGAAAGAAATGTAAGAATATCATATTGGAGTAATATATACTATTGGGCAGTGGCAGATAAACCTTAGTAGGCTATACTAAACATATAGCTTACCTATTGATTTTAAAAACTTAGTAACAGCATCATATAATTTATCACATAAAGTTTTCCCTAAACCATAACCGATAGTAATAAAACCATAAGGTATAGGGTTAGTATAAAATCCTTCTGATACTTGATTAAAGTATATGTAACCTGTCTTGAATAGTTGAGATTGAGTATCAAATTGATTTATTATTCTATTAGCATCTTGATAAACTTGTATATAATTATCAAGCTTATCAAACACAAAATAACCTCTACCAATAGAATTATTCATAACTCCCTGACAAGAAGTATATGCAAAATTAAAATACACATTACTCGAATTTGGTATAGTTATACTGTATTTGCTATCAGATATATCTCCAGCATTTATGTGGGTAAATTTATCAGTTAAAGCATTTCGGACATATATTGATATATGATGACTTATTGCTGAAACTGTAGGATACATTATTTTAGGAGTATCATAATTAAAGATAATACCATAACCTAAATTTGATATCTCTGAAGGTTTTTCAAGTAGCAAGTTGTTTGTATAATATTTTTTTAAATTATATCCAGCTTTTTCAAGAGTATCACCCATTATAGGATAAACACCTTCTAGTTTGCTCCATAATCCACTAGACTTTAAATCTTCTACTAAATTATTTATAGCATTTATCTGATTTACGTTAGTTAATCCTACAGCATTTATATATTCTAGGGCATCAGTATCAATTCCCCCTCCCCTCCCCATGAATCTTCGTCTATTCATATTTTTGGACATTTAACAAAACCATTTCTATATAAAAATCTACCGGAATTAAATCTTTCTATATCTTTTAAATCCAGCTTACAACCATCTTTGCGCTTTGCTCTATAATATAACCCAGGTCTGTTTATCCTACATGTTATAATATAATCAATAGTATTATGCATAAAATGGAATACAGATCCAACAGGAAAATACTTGTCCAATTGAAATTCAACACTATCCTTCTTCCAATTAAATTTTATATCCCCTATAACAGAAGCTTGATAAAATTGCTGGTTATTTAAAGTATGTTCAGCAATAGGTATAGAATAATAAGCTTTCTTCATGTTTATTATATTTAATTTATTATAGGGATAAATATAAGTATAATCTATAGATTATCAAAAGGTGATTATATACTATTTTTACATTAGTATATTTTGACGCTTCACCGCTCCAGCTAATGCTGACAACTCCACGTCCCCTTCCCAGTTCACCACCGGTGTTTTGTTAATATTGTCTTGGGTTAAAAGATTCTGTTTTTCTAACCCAAATTTTTTAATATTATTGGCTGCAAGCAAATCTCGATCGTTGACGGAACCACATTCAGGACAAGTCCAGATACGATCCGATAATTTTAAATCACGATGTATATACCCACATCCGCACATCTTAGAACTAGGCTCAAATCTTCCTATACGAATAAGATTAGTTCCGCGCCAATCTGATTTATATTGCAACATCCTAAAGAATTCGCTCCAAGAAGCAGAAGCAATCCCTTTGGCAAGGCAATGATTTTTTAACATGCCACTTACATTAAGATCTTCGATGATAATAGTTTGGTTCTCACTTATTATCCTCTTACTGACATTATGTAAGAAATCTTGTCTACGGTTTCGAATCCGTTCATGACAAATGGCAAAATTATACTTTGCCTTCTTATACCGATTGCTCCCTTTCTTTTTGCGAGATACCCTTCTTTGCAAGCACCCTAATCTTTTCTGCGAAGATTCAAGATATTTCGGATTACCGAAAACTTGACCGTTAGATAAGACTGCGAAATCCTTTATTCCGACATCTACTCCTACTGTAGTGTCGGAATCAATAACAAACTTGTTAGGTAAAGGGATTCCGTCATCTACTAAGATGCTTGCATAGAACTTACCAGTTGATGATTTAGATATTGTTACCGTTCCTGTTTTTCCTTCAAATATTCTATTAGAAAAGAACTTTATCCATCCAATGACAGGAATCTTAATTCTGTTATTTTCAAAATCGAATTTAACAGAATTAATGTTTTTAAAAACATCCTTATCCCTATGTTTAGATTTAAATCTTGGGAAACCAGTGTGTTCTCTAAAGAATTTAGTGAAAGCACTATCCATACAGCGAATAGATTGCTGCAAGCACTCATTCGATACTTCATTTAGCCAAAGATGATTCTCATCTTTTTTAAGTAATGTAAGTTGCTTGCATAAATCAACTGCTGTCAAAGATCGTTTTTCACTCTGATAAATTTTAATTTTCAAATCAAGAGACCAATTATAGACATACCTACAACATCCAAATGTTTTTTCCATCTGGATAATCTGTTCCTGTGTAGGATCTAATCTATATTTGTAACCTTTAATCATTATCTTATCAGTTTATAATACAAACTTATGTTATTAAAATAAGATACATGCTATTTTACTTTATGTTTTATAATATGGTTGATGTAAAATGGTACATAACTACCTCATACTATTTTTACTTAAAAAGACACTTAAATTTTTCACAAGAACAACACGTATAATATCCATCATCATAGGCTTCGAATCCGATATGAATAAATATATATAATATATATAAAACACCTTGATCGTTAACAACAGCATCAACTATTTTAACCTTAACACCAATAGTACTTGTATATATACCGCCTATTCTTAGATTTTCTATTTGTAAAGCTTTCTCTATATCTTTCTCGGCTTTCCACGTGAAATTTCCTAACAATCCTTTACATCTCTTTAAAAGAGTTCTATACGCTGATATATCAGATATCAAATAAACAATTAAAATAACCAATGTGGTTATAATACCCATATATACCCTTTCTGTAAATGTACAATTAATCAATTGATCCATAAAATGACTTATATAAACAAAATATAATTATTATAAACCCTAAAATACCAAAACCTACTGCTCCATCTTTATGCATATTTACAAAAGCGGATATGGTAATCATATATACACCAATAAACAATCCTGCAATAATAAATATGTCTTTACTTGATTTCATTTTCTCTTATTTTTTTTAGTTTGTTATCCATTTCAACCATCCATTTATCATCTTCTTCTATCCATTTATCACACTCTTGTTTAAGAGCTTCTATAAATGTCCTGCATTGATGTCCTTCAAATTGAAGCATGAGTTGATAGGCAGCATCTTTTCTTATATTAGAAACATCTAAAAAATATTGTTCATTATCATCTAATACCATATCTTCTAGCTGATGACAAACGTCTCTTTTGAACATATGAATCAACATTATTTCATTAGGGTTTATTCTAATGAACTTCCTATCATAATCCTTATACTCTTTTTCTAAGTCTATGAATGTGCTTTTTACATCTTCTTTCATATTACTATCATTTATTTTATTATTATTTCTATTTGACAAACAATTACAGCATGTTATTGCTATCCCTAATAATACATAACTTGATAGCAATAATGGCATACTTGTCTTTTTTATACTGATGTATAAAATAATAAAAAAAGATACTGATGCTATGATTGCAACAATAAATACAATTGTATATTCCATGTTACATTCTATCTGTTTCTTCTATATTATTTACTCTAACATATGTAGGGGAACCCATTCTTCCAGGGACAACGAGCTGGCTGTCCTTCCGCGGAGCAGGTTGCTTACGTAGTTCAACCCACTCGTCTTTCTCTCTGGCTTCCTTAGCCTCTTTCCAGTATTGGGCACATAGATCCTGATCTTGCCACCCAATGTAATCTTCTTTTCTTAACATATCATTTATCTTTATATTCTTTGACAACTTCTTTTTTAATAATTTCATGTTGTTGTTTCATTTTCATACCTAAATCACTAATATTTATAATATTATTACACTTTTCGCATTGATACTCTAATCTCTCCCAAGGATAAAACGATTTTACAATTTTAAGATCAGTTTTGCAACAGGGGCAAATAATGGAACCAAAAACATGAAATCTTTTACCCATAATATTATCCATAAGTACATCTTCAAGATATTCCATATTTTCCATATTAATGTCAATTATCTTTAAATCATTATTTATACTCTACAACTATTTCTCTTTTAGAAACACCAGTTCTTGTTGTTTCTATAAAATTAATAGCTTCCTCTTCACTAGAAAATTTATAACTATTATATCCCCATACATCAGAAATACGACATAGACGCCACTTGCAAGGTATGAAACCTAATATCCTATTTGTTTCTACAACATAATATTCTCTACCACAAGAATCAGCTTCTCTTACAATCCGTTTAGCCATAATTCAAATTATTTATTTAATATAAATAAAGTCCAAAAGGAAATGATGCATCTCACCTCATCAAATCCAATTGGGCTATAAAAAATTTCTTACTGAATCGCCTTAAGTGAGATGCCTCGACTCTATTTGAATTAAGTTTTCTACTGATGGCAAAGATAGACTATTAAAGTATTTACAATATTTAAAATGATTTAAAATAAATGAATGCCTTATTCATAAATGTCATTTTAGCATCTTGTAATCTATATATATTATCTTTGAAAAAAAATATTATGAGAAGAAGATTTATGTCACATGGGGGGGGGTAGAAACACAAAGAAGATTTTATGTTAAGTTACCCCATACAGATTATAATTTTAGAATACTAAATCCAGAATACAGCAATATTGAAATAAACAAACATCCTATGGAGGGATATTACTTTGAAATAACATCCAAAGAGCTTCCTGATATAACATTTACTGCTGATACAGATAGGCTTGTGGATAAATATGTTTATCCTACAGGAGGTGTTTCTGGGTATGACAATAACATTCTTAAAAGTCCTGGAGAAACTTAACAAAATACGAACAGCAAAACCCGCCACAGGTATTCTATTGCCTGCTGACGGGTTTGCAACGTTGTATCTAATAGTACAAAATACTCCGACAAACCATTGCTGCCGGAGTATTGCTTGGAGGGGGATCTATATCTTCTCAGATCATATCTTTCCAATTTATTTTATCGCCTATGAAGTCCTGCACGGCAAGCCAACGGATAAATGCTACTCCATCGGGGGCGTCCGGATCATCTAAATACATTAACGTAGCCTTCACCAACTCGTTCTCGCATTTAAAGACTTTTGGAAACCCATCGCTGTAGTACATTGCAAATGTGTATAACACATCGCCCCAAGTGGCTTTATCTGGCTTCTTTGCTCCGCACTTCTCGAAAATATCTTTTACTTCTGCCATGTTCCATACTCTTTTAGAACCATCTACGTTAACCATTTTAGTTACAGCGTAATTTGCTAGTTCTTTAGAGAAATGGTAGCCATAAGTCTCTATATACTTTTCGTAAGCTGGATCATCTGCGTCTTCTCCTCAGCGACCGCGTCTGCGTCCTCTTCTCATTTCAGGACCGTCCCCATAATAGCGATCATCACCATAATAGTCACGAGGATAAGAAGCAAAACCAACCGGGCGATACATTCTGTCTTCGCGTTCATGTTCGCGTTCTCTTTCTTCCAAATATCGCTCTCTTTCTTCCAGTTCTTCTTCACGTTCTTCTAATTCACGCATTTTATGACCCATTCCATGATGATCGTAAACACCACCATCATAACCACCGTAAACTGTGCCGCCATAACCCATATAGGTTCCGTCCGACCTACGTCCACGACCTCTGCCGCGACCTCTGCGATCTTCTATTTCTTCACGATCGCCAAATACTCTATCGTTTAAATCTATTACTCTCATTGCTATCCTAATTTTTGGATTAATAATTTTTTAAGCTCATCAAAAGAGATTCCAATTTTGTCTACTTTCTCTTCAAGACCTTGAATCTTTCGATCCTGTTCTCTTGTTTGCTTAAAAGAAGGATTTATCTCCTCAAGAATAATGTTGCACTTTTCAATTATATCTCGATGTTTATCGACATTGTTTACTATGTCTTCACTACTTCTTTTCATTGCGTTAAGCTGATTCATCAAAGGATCTACTTCGCATGATAAAGTAATATTGTTGGCCATAGCTACATTTTGATTTTCAGGCACAACATAAGTAACTGACTTACCTCCTACTTCTATGGTTAAATCCAGTACCC
>OBIN01000023.1_pt1 | contig 24493 bp, 25 predicted proteins | sample 1481581 | NCBI WGS metagenome assembly OBIN01 (sample SAMN02044685, study PRJEB22538) | human gut metagenome
GGCTGGAGCTCCGCCGCGCAGAGCACATATGCGAAGGAATTGGAGGAGCAGACGCAAAGGCAAAAGGACGCATACGATTACAGGCTTAAATTGTACGACAAGCAGCAACAGGCTTATGAGAAGCAACTGCGGGCCGAAAAGGAAAATAATTATATCATTAAAGCGAACGGCGGCTTTCTCTCTTACGGCTATAAGGGAACGCTTAAGGATAACGGTGTTGCGGTTTATTACGAAACCGACAGCAAAGGCAATCCCGTAACCCGATATGTTGACCGCAATTCGGGCAAATCCACAACCATGGCAAGGGGAGTAAATCCCTATTCCACAGGGGAAATCAACAGGGATTTGCTGGATGAAAACGGCAATTATGATGTCAAAAAGGCTTTCAGCAACGGTTATCAGCCTAATAATATAGGCGGCAAAAAGATTGTGAAGGTTGACACGATAGATTTGCCGGAGGTCGGTCGCACGCAAAATGTATTTAAAACACCCGACGGAAAATGCTGGACTTGGAACGGCAGTGAAAATAAGTACGCGCGGCTCAAAAGGAGCGGCTCGGGCTGGGTATTCATTTAAGGAGCTGAAAATATGTTTGAAAAAGGGAAAGTTTACGCAAGCGGCAGTAACAAATCCTCCGACCGTGTCGGCGTTTTTCAAAAAGGAAAGGTTTATGAGGGCGGCGGCGGAAACCTCTATGATATGCAGCAGCTTATCGACAAAACCGTAACCAATCCTACCGAAGCGTTCAGACAAAATGCGGGCGGCAATCCCATACCGCATGTGAATCCGACAAAGCCTGCAAAAAACAGCCCTGTAAGCGGCGAATTAACTCTTACCGACAAGCTTAACATCGGGAATATTTCGGAGAAGCTTCGGGCAGGTATTGATTTAAACAAAACCGAGCGTGAGACGGTATCGCGGGTAGGGCTCGACAGCATTATGAGCGGGAAAGCTGACGGGACATTTGATTTGAACGCAGCCGACAGCCCGAACAACAGAGCGCGTTTATCGCGTGTAAAAGCCATAATCGCAAAGCAAAAAGCCGGCAAAGAAATAACCGAGAACGAAAACGATACGCTTGAGACCTTTAAATTGCTTAACAATTACAAAAAAATGAGCGCTTCGGAAAATTCGGTCATGACGGGCGATTATAATGAAAATGCACGGAAAATGAACGAAGGGCTTGCCGGAAAGCTTTATAACGACACCGCATACGGCAATAAGCATTTTAAAGTCGGCTCAAAGGAATTTACCGTAAACGAAAAGGATTCCGCGCAGGTCGCTCTCGGCAATATGCAGCAAACCAAAAACAGAATAAAGCTTTATGCAGATACAGGTGCGGAGCAATATGTAAAAGGCATTGACACGACAATCGGTGTGTTGGCAGGAAAAAGCCCGAAGGAAATTGCCGCAGAACCGGACAGTGCGTATGCAATGGCAAGCACTTTGCTGAAAGAACATTTTGCGCAGCGCGGTGATAAATTTTCTTCTGCGGTGCAGGATATTGTTACCAATATGGCAAACAATGCGCCTGCAATGATAATCGGCAGCGCTGCGGGATTAGCGGGTCTGCCTGCTGCCGCCGCAAGCGCCGTAGGCACCTCATCCTTTGCAGTAACTGTGTTCGGAAACGCTTACAAAGAAGCGGTGCAGCTCGGGGCTACCGATAATCAAGGTAAATTGATTGCTTACGCTTTGGCGGATACGGCGCTTGAATGTGGTCTTGAATATCTTATAGGCGGTATTCCGGGCGTGGGCGGCGTGCTTTCGGGCAATTTGATATCCGATATTTCAAAACAATTTTCGGATGTGTTTATGAAAGCGATTGTTAAAACCGTCGGAAACGGCGCGGGGGAGTTTGTAGAAGAGGGCACGCAAACAATACTTGCGCCGCTGCTTCAGAAATGGCTCTTGGGCGCAGATGTGGAAACCGTTGCGGATAATCCTCTTGAACAGTTGTCGCAGGCGGCATATGATGGCTTTATAGGCTTTATGTCTTCCGTATTTATGGGCGCCGGTACACAGTTGCAGGGAGCAGCGGTCGAGCAAAATATACAGGAGTACGGGAAAAGATATAAATCCGAGATTAAGCAAAGCAATGCGGACATAAAAGAAATTGCCCGGTATTTCGCCGAAGTGTCGGAAAAGAACAGCGATTTGCGTAAAGCTGCCGAAACAGTGGCAAGGGGCAACACCTCCGATTTTTCGGTCGGCAATATGATGAGCCTCGGTATCAATTACTCAAAAAACAGCACGGAACAGATCTACCGCAAAGTCGGTGAGTCTGTCCGCAATTCGGAAGGCGGGATAAGCGGTCTTTTGGAAAGCTATAAACTGCTTACCGAAAACGGGCTCATATTCCCCGAAAAAACCGAAGGTCTTTACAGTGATATAAGCGCCACGCTTGAAAGCGGTTTTGAGGTATCTGATGAAATGCTCGGAGAGTTTGCAATGCAGGTGCAGACATATTCGCCTCGGGCTGTTATGATGCGTGAGCTTACTAAAGAGGCTGAGGTCAAAGCCGATACGGAAACGCAGACGACTGTTAAAGAAAGCGTATTCGATGAGGTTTCCGCGCAAAAGCCGGAATATGATTTAATTGAGGATTGGGCTTATACAAGTAAGGGCAAAACAAGGCTTACCGACGAGCAAAAGAAGATTGCGAAAATCGGCAAGGCGCTCGGTTGGGATGTTAAATTTGACGCCGTACACATAAAGGATAAGAACGGCAAAACCGTTCGCGGCGAAAACGGAACGCCGCGAAGAGCCGACGGCAGTATTGATATTAAAAACAAGCGCATAACAATCGATTATGAGAACAAGCAGCCGATACAGTTTATTTTCAAGCACGAACTGACACATTTCGGGGAAGGTTCAAATTTGTACAGTGACTTTACGGAAGCGGTTGAAAAATCAAAGCTGTTTGAAAAATGGCTAGGCGAGAAAACAGGCAAGCAGGGCAGCACCGTAAGGCTTAAAGCACAGCTTTTAAATGACATAATGTCTACCCGAACAAACGCGGGTGCGGTGGTGGACACCTCCGGGGCACGAGCTGAAATGATAGCCGATTTCGTAGGAGACGCGCTTTTCTCGGATAACGGCTCGGGGCTTAAAGGCATAATAAAAAACGCCGACACCAAGGAGCGCGGCGCAATAAGGCAGTTTTTGCATGATTTTATAAGCTATCTTAAAAAGAAAATTTCGGGCAACAGGGAAATTTCGTTTGAGATATCAAAGCTCGAAGATATGTTTAACCGCATGTTCACCGACGCGACGGAGAAGGTCTCGAACAATAGTGAGGTAAAATACAGCACCGGCAAAACATTTGATGAACAGATTGACGATGTGATAAACGGTACGCATAACCCACGTTTGGATCTGTATGTTTCGGAGACGCCTGAATATTTAATTAAACTGAATTTTTCTGACAAACCTATACTTATGAGGAACGGCAAAATTTCGGAAATACTAAATAAACATTCAGATATGTCTGCTGAAATAATAAAGCAAATTCCAAAAGCGTTGGAAAATCCATTGCTTGTTTTAAAGTCCAAAACTCACCCAAAAGACAGTGTTGTAATTGTGACCGATATATCTACCGCCAAGGGCGATATGATAGTTCCTGTTTGGGCTAATCAGGCAGGCAACTATATTGACCTTGATTTAGGCGATATTTCACTTAATACCAATTTTGTTGCCAGCGCGTACGGAAGAAATACTGCAAGCCTGATAGAATATGCCGTTAATAACAACGGAATATTATACCAAAATCCGGATATAGAAAAAGTCAGCCAACTATTAGCAAGAAATGGGCTGCAATTGCCCACACCACTAAAGCTGTCTGACTCTGACATTACTGTATCACAAAATGAGCAGTATGTCAATACTAATATATACGGGGAAGAAGAAAAAAATACCTCCGGCAATCAGACGGAGAAATACAGTATTGTGGCTCTTGAAAATGGAAATACCTATGTTAAAGCGAGCCGTAATGTTATCAGCGGCGATAATATATCTGCGTGGCGTAAGCAAATTACAAACTTTTTTAATGAACTGCTGGACGGTGAAAAAAGCCTTGATATCAGCACGATAGACGGCGATGTGCTTACTATAACAAAATCGGAAACGGCGAACAAAGCAAGAGATAATTTCAAGCAAGTGAACGGTCAAAAAGTTCGAATGTCTGCCGATGAATTTCGGGTTAAATTAAATGCCGAAGCTCACATTGATGAAATAGCCGAAACATCTATAGGCGTTAAAAATAAAACCGCCGATACAAAATCACACGATTTTGCAAGCAACGGTTTTACATACAGAACGGCATATTTTCAAGATTTCGATGGCACATATTACAGGCTTCGGCTATCTGTCGGCAATAACGGAACTGTCGCGACGGTTTATAATGTCGGTAAAATAAACAAAGATAGCTTACCTTCACACACTAAAATAGTGGCGCTGGTGGGGTCAAAGCCCCTTGGTAAGCTATCTGATAACAGTATATCAAATAATGATACATCTGTCAACACTAATATATCCGAAAATACGCAAAATGATACCGAAAAATACTCAATAGAAACCGAAAACGCCGACAAAACCGAAGATTTTGATAAAATTGCCGACCTTGTAAACCGTTACAACAACGGCGAAATATCAAAAAACGAGTATTACGAGCAAATGCGTGAGAATTGGCGGAAAGCCGGGGAAAAATACGGCACAATACCCGAGGGAGAATACGCTGCGGAGGATTACGGTGTTCCGAACGCCGCAAAGGACGGAGCGCCGACAAGAAGATATGTCCGTACTGTTCTTGAAACAGGAAGTCTGACCGACAGCATGAAAGACCAAATAGGCGCGGAAATACTGCAGGGCAATTTTTCGTACTCGCCGATATCGGATGAAAACGCGATTAAGAGCGCAGACAAGGCAATAGAATCGGGCGAAGCCGAAAAGCGTTGGAAGGCTGCGATAGAAAGCAAAAACATAAGCAAAAAAACCATCGCGATAGGCGAACGGCTGCTCGCCGATGCCATAAAAGCAAAGGACAACGCAAGGGTATTAGAGCTATCCGCTGAATTGTCCGATGTCCTTACCCGTGCAGGACAGGTGGTGCAATCGGCAAGGCTCTTGAAGCAGATGACGGGTGTGGGGCGGTTAGTGGCGCTGCAAAGAACGGTGCAAACGCTTAACGCAGACCTTGCAAAGCGATTCGGAGACAAAGCGCCTGTGATACAAATCGATGAAAATGTCGCGCAGATAATGGCTGAATCTCAAACCGAGGAGGAAATCGAAAGAGCTTACCGAGAAACCGTACAGGACATAGCAGACCAAGTCCCGGCGACATTCCTTGATAAGTGGAATGCCTGGCGGTATTTTGCCATGCTTGCGAATCCGAGAACGCACATAAGAAACATTGTGGGCAATACGATATTTATCCCCGCGGTCAGAACAAAGGATGTTATTGCGACCGGAATTGAGCGTATAGCGCAGCTGGGAAATTCGGAGGTTGAACGCACAAAGGTTGCCGCCGTAAAGAAAGAATACAGGGAGTTTGCAAAGAATGACGCAAACAGCAAAGAGGTAAAAGCTTTGCTGAAGGGTCAAAAGTATGATGAGCGTTCGCAGCTTTACGAGATGAGGAGAACATTTAAGAACAATGCCTTGGAATTCCTTACATCGTTTAACGGTGATTTGCTCGAAGCTGAAGATCTTTTGTTTAAAAACCGTCACTACATTCACGCGCTCGGGAGCTTTTTGCAGGCGAGAAAAGCAGACCTCAACAATGTGAGCGAATCGCTGTTGTTTGAAGCCCGCAGCTATGCGGTAAAGGAAGCGCAAAAGGCAACCTTTAACGATGAAAGCGCTATTGCCAATTACCTTAAAAGCATAACGCGGATAAAGGGCAGTGACACTAAAGCATTAAAGGTCGCTAATATTGCCATAGACGGTGTTATTCCCTTTAAGCGCACGCCTGTGAACATTATAAGGCGAGGAATCGAATACAGCCCGATAGGTCTCGGCAAGGCACTCACGGCAGGCTTATACGATGTTAAAAAAGGAAAGATAAGTATATCGGAATTTGCCGACGGTCTTGCGGCGGGGCTTACGGGTACGGGAATATTTGCGATAGGTCTGCTTTTATCCGGGCTCGGCTATGTAAACGGCGGATTCGGCGATGACGACGAAGATAAATTCAAGAAGCTTAACGGTGAGCAAGAGTATTCAGTGCGGGTGTTCGGAAAATCGTACACCATAGACTGGGCAGCCCCTGCTTGTATACCGTTTTTTATCGGCGTCGAAACTGCGAATTCGTTTAAGGACGGCGATGGTGTGAAGCTTTCCGATTTTACGGGTGCTTTGTGGAATTCTCTTGAACCGGTGACAAATCTTTCAATGTTAAGCGGCATTCAGAATACTATATCCGCCGCCAAATATTCAAGCGCAAGCGAGACGCTCGCAAGCATAGGCGAAGATATTGCGCTTTCCTATGCCATGCAGGGCATACCGTCATTGGCGGGGAGCATTTCAAGAACGATTGACCCGACGCAGCGCTCTTGGTATACGGACAAAAATTCAAGTATAAGCAAATTCGGGCAAGAGGCGATCAATAACATTGAATCGAAGATACCGGGCGTTTCGTATTTCCAGGCGCCGAGCATAGACCAATGGGGCAGAATTAAAAAGCGCGGGAAGCTCGCAGAGAGGCTGACCGAAAACTTTTTGTCTCCGGGCTATTATTCGGATATTGAATACGACGATGTCAATTCGGAACTGAAACGAATTATTGAAAAGACCGGCGACACAAAGGTTGTACCGAAAAAAGCGCCGACATCTTTCAATGTCAACAAAAAGCAAAAATTCCTTACCGCAAAGGAATATACAACCTTTGCCGCGGCTAAAGGTCAGATGTCTTTTGATTATGTAAAGGAATTCATTGAAACACCCGCTTATAAGAAGCTCACGGATGAGCGGCGAATCGAGGTTATCTCCGGTCTGTACGAATATGCCGGAGCGAAGGCAAAAACAACGGTTTCGGATTATGACCTTATGAAAAGCTATAAGACGGTAACAAACCTCGAAAGAAACGGCACATCGGCAGTGTACTACTACATAAGCAGGGCTTTGAAATAACGGCATTTTATAAACAAGAGCGTACCTTGACGGGTGCGCTTTTGTAATACAAAGGAGGTCATATAATGGCGGTCAGAAAATTTGAATTTACGGTAAAGGAGGACGGAATAACGCCTGCAACCGAGCAGCGGGCAGGTATACAGAGCGAGCACGGCGCAACGCGGCTTGTTTTCAATATCGATGACAAGCTGTATGCAAAGCTGCTGACCGAAAAAGGCGGAAACAGCCTTGTATACCGCTTTGATTGCTACGACAGTGTAGGCGGCACGGTGCGAAGTGACACAAAGGCGCTTGAAAGCCCGACAGTGAGCTTTGACATCGGCGAAAATCTCACGCGGCACGGCGGCAGAGCGGCGGTATACCTGATTGTTTCGGTATACAACAGCGACGATAAAACCGAGCTTGAGTTGCTTTCATATCCCGCAAAGCTGCGGTTTGAAAGCATTCCGCCTGCGGGGAGCGATAACGGTGAGGAGCATGAAAGCTTTTCCACGCTTGCGGAGGTCGCGAAGAATTCGGCGGAAAGCGCTGCGGCTTCGGCTTCGGCGGCAAAAACAGCGCAGGGCAAAACCGAAGTGGCACAGCGGGCACTCGAAAGCGGCAGTGAGTTCTTTTTTGACGGAGGGGATTCATCGGGGCATGCAAAGGTTGAATTTGTGGTCGACAGTGAATTATCGGAAAGCAGCGAAAACCCAATCGAGAATAAAGCGGTAGCTTTGAAGTTTAAGGAATTAAGCGCCCTTATCTCTTCGGCGGTCGCCGCCGCTATTGCCGAGAAAAACGCCAAAGACCACCCTGTTGGCAGCTTTTTTGCAAGCACCGAGAATATAGATCCTGCCACACTTTACGGCGGCACATGGGAGCGCATAAAGGGTGCGTTTATATGGGGCATTGAAGACGGCGAAGCAGCAGGCTGCACAGGCGGAGAGAAGGCTCACATGCTGACGGTTGACGAAATACCTGCACACGCGCACACGGAAAACGGCGCGGTCATGGTTTGGAACACGAAAATAGGGAATGTCGGTGCAGACCCGGCGCGTAAAGAAATGGCGTCTGCTGCAATGGTGTCCCCGGCTTTAAACACCAGTAGTACGGGCAACGGTCAAGCCCACAACAACATGCCGCCGTATTACGGCGCGTATGTTTGGCGCAGAACAGCATAAGGAGGAATGATAAATGTCGAAAATATATCTTGAGGGTTTCCATTTTCAGCCGCGGAGAGATACCGCCGAAAACTGGAACAAAGATAACCCGATACTGTGCGACGGAGAGTTCGGCGTGGTGACCGACAGCACGGACGAAAACTGGCTGAAAATTGGAGACGGGGTTACGCCGTGGAAATTGTTACCGTTTAAAAAAGGTCCAAAGGGCAACAAAGGTGATAAAGGCGAAACCGGAGCCACCGGCGCAAAAGGTGATAAGGGTGATAAAGGAGACAAAGGCGACCAAGGTATACAAGGCGAACAGGGTATACAGGGTGAAAAAGGCGCAAAAGGTGCGACAGGAGCCAAGGGAGACAAGGGCGATAAAGGTGACGCTTTCACCTACGAGGATTTCACCCCCGAGCAGTTGGCGGCGCTTAAGGGCACTAAAGGGGATAAAGGCGAGAAGGGAGATAAGGGCGACACAGGGGATGTAAACACCCTGCAAATGAATACCGCCTGCGCCAACGCCCTCCGCGGCAGCGCCTCGGGCGAGGCGGTAAGGCTTTCCGACATAACTCCGAACGAGCACACGCTCGGAGTTAAGGTGAGTGGGAAGAATTTGTTACCCAATCCAAATGTACATGCTTACAATTATAGTTTAGATTATAAAAAATACAATAATACAGATGAAATATTTCTTACTGCTGGCACATATTCTTTAAGCGCAAGTGCTAATTGTCCTACATTACAGTTTTGGAACAAAGAAACTAAACAGCCGTACACAGTTGATGAAGCTGTAAGTGCATACTCAACAAATACGTATTATAAAATATATGACGGACGTGCGCTTGGCAGGTCATCCGATTCCGTTAGAAAAATGTGGTTCACTTTAAAAATAGATGCCTTAATAACATTGAATAGTGGGTATTCAGAAGCAACATCTCAAGAGTGCCAAATTGAAGAAGGTTCTGTCGCCACTTCTTACACTCCTTACGTTTCTTTAACAACAGTTAACGTAACAAGGTGCGGGAAGAATTTGACAACTCCCCAGCAAGTATATAAAGGTGCTGGATTTTATTCAGAGGAAATATTTGAAAATAAAAATTGTGTGAGATTTTCAAGCTCCACAACCATAAAAAATTCTCCTGTTGCATTCAAACCAAATACACAATATACGGTTTCATTTGATGTTAAAACAGTCTTACGCAGCGGACAAACAACAGCCATTGCAGATGATGTATTTCGTTTTTTCTATAGTGATGGTACTTCTTCGGGAGCAGCCAATATATATACCAATACAGAATGGACACATAAAGTATTAACTTCTATTGCAGGGAAAACGATACTTTATGTTGGCGTTACCTCTGCTGAATTTAGAAGCTATTCATATGTTGACATTAATAGTTTCCAGTTAGAAGAAGGCTCAACAGCAACTACCTATGAACCATATCAAGCACAAAAATATATTCCGTCCGCTGACGGTACAGTGTCGGGCGTAAAAAGTCTTTACCCAATCACAACACTTATGACCGATACGGACGGCATTATAATCAATGCAGAATACAACAAGGATTTAAATAAGGCTTTTGCCGAATTACAGCAAGCAATACTATCTATGGGAGGAAACGTATAATATGTTTAGTTTAAGAAATTTTGTAAAAACAGGCTTTTTAAAAGCGGTAGGAAAGATGAGCGATTACCAAATAATCCTAAATGCCGCAGGGTGGAACGAAAAGGGCGTACTCACTGAAGATGACCTTGCCGAGATACAGACAGCTATTGACGCACAGTATCCGACAGAGGTTAACGAAGAAGTACCGCCCGAAACCGAAAGCGAGGTGTAGAGCAGTGACAGAGACATTAATATCGGCGGGGGCGTCGGTGCTGGTGGGCGCTCTTGCCCTTATAGGCGTAATAATAACAAACAACCGCGCAAACAACAAAATGCAAAACAAAATGACAACCGCGCAGGCGGTAACGGATGAGCGAATAAGCGAGCTGACAAGAGAGGTTCGCGTACATAATAATTTCGCAAGGCGCGTGCCGGTTATCGAGGAACAAATAAAGGTTGCAAATCACAGACTTGCCGACCTTGAAGAATTGCACAAACCGAATAATTAAAAAAAACGGAGGTAATTAAAAATGTTAAAAGGAATTGACGTATCACATTACCAGGGAAGGATAGACTGGGAGAAGGTGAAGCCGCAGATAGATTTCGCAATCCTGCGTATGGGGCTTGGCGACGATATTAAATCGCAGGACGATAAGCAGTTTGAGCGGAATTATTCGGAATGCGTAAGGCTAGATATCCCGTTTGCGGTATATTTCTTCTCATATGCCGTGAATATTGCAAAGGTAAGCCGGGAGATTGCTCATATCAAAAGGCTGCTTGCGGGCAAGAGGATAAACGCCCCTGTCTACATCGACATTGAGAACACAAACGGCTTAAATTGGCGCACCATTTCAAACGCGGATTTGCTTTGCATTTTGCGGGAGTTTAATAAGCAGCTCAACACCCTCGGATATAAAATGGGAATATATTCTTCCCGCTCGGCTTTTTGGAACGAGAAGATGAGCGATAAATGGTATGACGGAATCAGCAAGTGGGTGGCGGAATACGGAGATAAGGTAAACGATTTCAACCGCCCCTACGATATATGGCAGCGCACTTCAAGTGGGCGCATAGACGGCATAAGCGGCAATGTGGATATGAATATAATGTATAACAGCATATTCACAGAGGAAAAGCCGAAGCCAGTCCCGAAGCCTTCAAAAATCGATGTTATCTATCAGGTGTGGGACGATGTTAAAAACGCATGGCTGCCGAATGTTAAAAATACCGAGGACTACGCGGGTATTTTCGGTCACGATGTATGCTGTGTGTTTGCAAATCTTTCAAAGGGCAATATAACCTACGCCGTGCATTATAAAGGCGGCAAATGGCTGCCCGAGGTCACAAACCGAAAGGACTATGCGGGGCTTTACAACAAGCCGATTGACGGAATTATGATGAAGACCGATACCGGCAGAATAATCCGCTACAGAGCGCACCTGCGCCGCAGCAATTGGCTGCCTTGGGTAACCGGATATAACTCAAAGGACGGCAATAACGGCTACGCGGGTATTCTCGGTCGGGAAATAGACGCTATTCAAATAGAAGTGAGGTGATAAAATGAAAAAGATATTTACAAAGCAATGGTTTAAGGCGGCGGGAATCCGTTCGCTTAAAACGGTGTGTCAGACCGCCGTCGCCACCATAGGCACATCGGCGGTGCTTTCCTCTGTTGATTGGAGGGTGGTGCTTTCCGCCTCCTTACTTGCGGGGGTGCTGTCTGTCCTTAACAGCTTTGCGGGTCTGCCGGAGGTTACGGAGGAATAATAATCAGAAATCCCTCGCAGTTTATTCTGCGGGGGTATTTTTTTATATCTAAAAGCCGCCCGCAGGTGCGGACGGTAAATAGATATACTTTTAAACATAAAAGAAAATATCGAATTCGTTTTCGGGCTTTTTGAAGACGATGCGCTCCACTATTGAACGCAGAGCGATGTTTTTGGCGCTTTCGGGCTGGCTTGGGTCTTTTATGATTTTAAGGACATTCGCAGCCTTTTGCCTGAATCCTGCATTATCAGCGGCGGCCGCGCGGGTACCGTTCGCTTTCATCTCGGCTTTTATCTTATCCATAAAAGCATATATCTGCTCTTTGTTGCGCTTGTACTCTTCAAGGGTGTCTATGCCGTTTTGGTATGCGGCTTTTACTCTTTCAAGCCTTAATTGCTCGTTTGCAAGGAGCTTATCGTAATCAATCGTGGATTCCGCCTTATTTGTTTTCGGGGGTACGATATTGAAGCTGCCGGTCTCGATTGAACTTTCAAGACCCGCGATTATTGCGTCGTTCGCCTTTGAAATTCTTATGCTGTGTGAGACATGACAGCTCCCGCGACTGTAATTGTGGCATTGCAATCCTGGAGCAGAGCCTGTAATTACCCTTGTGAGGGTGGATCCGCAGGCGGAGCAGCGGACAAGCCCCTTGAGCATATATTCCACAGGCTGCTCGGGGCGCTGGTATTTTTTATAAAGCCGTTTTGTTTCGCCTATCCTTTTCTGCACCTCGTTAAATACCTCTTCGCTTATTATCGGTTCGTGATTGCCGTCGGATATCATAATATTAGGGTCATCGTAAACGCGGCGGGAAGCCGCTCTTCCGTCAACGCTCCACCGTATTTTACCTATGTAAACGGGATTACGGAGCATATATTCAATGAAGCGGTTATCGGGAGCATTGCCTCGCGTTGTTTTTAAGCCGAGGTTGCCGTATTTGATTGCTATTGCCCGCAATCCTAGCCCCGCAAGATAATCGGCAAATACATTCTTTACAAACTGCGCGTCGGCGTTCGGAACATATTTTCCGTTATCCATACTGTAGCCTATCGGAGGAGGGCACACAGGCTGACCGCGGCTTGCACGCTCTTTCATTCCGCGCTTAACTTCCTGCGCCAAATTTATCAAATAGTATTCATCAGACCATTCGATTATCCTTTCCACCAGTGACCCGAACGGTCCTTCGGGGAGCGCTTCCGAAACGCTTATAACATCAATGCCGTTTTTGTGCAGCATGGATTTAAGCACAATGCTTTCTTCCTGATTCCGCGCGAATCGGCTGAATTTCCAAACAAGGATTGCATCAAACAGCTTTGGCTTCTTTTTCGTGAGTGATATAAGGCGCATAAATTCGGTGCGGTTTGTCATATTCTTGCCCGATTTGCCGCCGTCCTCAGCGAAAATATACTTCTCGACAAGGCTGATATCGTGCTTAAAGGCGTAATCACGGATTATTTTAAGCTGACTGTCGGGGCTGTATTCGGTTTGGTCGTCGGTTGATACTCTGATATAACACGCTGCTGTTTTCATATTGCACCTCATGAAAATATACTTAAAAATGGGCGCAAAAATACCGCCCGTAAAATTAAACTTGCATTTCTCGGGCGGGTTTGGTACAATATGTCTGTAGTTTAGAGGCTACATTTGTACCGGTTCGCCCGGTAGCTCCTTTATCCTGTTGGCGCAGGATAGGGGAGTTTTTTTATTTCTTCAAATAATAATCCAATATACAATGCACTTTTAATCAAGCTCTCTTATAAGCAGTCTCGGCACACCTAAAACGCGGCAATGCTCTAATGCTTCGCCCTCAATCCGAACAGGCTCATAATTCGGATTTATCGGTATAAGGTTGAGCCAATCTTCGCCCTCTTTGTATTCCACTTTTTTAAGCGTTCCGCAATCATCGTTGTAAAGAATAGCACCTATTTCTCCCGAATAATTCAGTGTGCTTTGCTTTAATATCAAGACTTTGTCACCGTCGTGGTACATCGGGAACATACTGTTGCCTTTTACTCTTAACACAAAGAACTCCGATTTATCGTGCCCCCTTAAGTATGTATCGGGTATTTCAATGGTATCGCCCGTCCAATCCTCGTATGCAGGAAAGTCATAGCCGGCTGCAATATCACCGATAACGGGGAATGTGGTTGTGTTTTCAGTTATTGTAGGTTGCGGCAGTGAATAGGAATTTTCCTGTTTATCTTCCCAACCCATAAGGTAAGCGGGGGTGGTGTTTAATGCTTTCGCAAATAATATTATTTTTGTTTGGTTAATATCCCGCAAGCCTAATTCAATTTTATTAATTGCGGAGGCGGTTTTGAAGCCGACCTTTTCTGCTAATACTTGTTGTGATAAACCTTGCTGTTCTCTTAATTGCTTTATTCTATCATATATAGTCATAACCATCACCATCATTATATTATCACTAAATAGCCGTTTTGTCAACAAAAAATGAAATATTTTCAAAAAACTATTGACAATATGGCTAAACGGTGCTATTATAAGAATATAGCCAAAACGGCTAAAGAAAGGAGGATGAATATGCCGACAAACAGTAATTTGTTAAGGGGTCGCATTGCGGAAAAAGGGTTTACTCAAAAAGAAGTTGCCGAAATGATAGGTATAACATACCAATCTTTTTCAAAAAAAATCAATAATAAAAGCCACTTCAAAGTCAGCGAAATCATTAAACTGTGCGATATTTTAGGTATAGTTGATAAGGATAGCTATTTTTTTGCCGAGATATAGCCAAAATGGCTATAAACAAAAAAGCCAACCATATTAATTTTTCGGAATCAATTTACCGTCTTCTTCTTTCCAACATTTTGGGCACGGATATCGTTCAGATATGAAGGTGTTGCCGGTGTAAATATTTCGAGAGTTTTTAATCATTCTGCAATTTGGTGACGAGTGATAGCAATTTCCATAAGCTGAATAATAAATATTTGTGCCGTCCTTTGGTTGGGGTTCCTTTGCGTCTATGCGTTCGTAGAAATATTCGGTAGGCTCTGCTGCAATGCAACGCTTTTGCCTGTCGCTTATACCTCTGTGAAAGTATGTGCAATAACACACCTGCCTGTGCGGAATTCCGCGAGGATATCTACCTTCAAAATGTGTTTCGCTTATCGAATATTTGCAAGTTTTACATAGCCGTCTCTGCAATTCGGGATGTGTTTTGTTCCACTGATTGTATTTTTTCTTGTAAGCTCGGTTTTCTTGTATGGGTTCAATAATGACTCCAATAACAAACATAATTACAAACGGTAACATTGTCAATACGCACAACATTATTTGCCACCATTTCATTTAATCACGCCCTTTTATCGTAATTATATCAAAATCGGGAAGCAAAAGCAATAAGTGGGTTGTTGCAAAAATTGTAATGCCTGCAAAGCTCAACAAAACGAAAGTACGGTCATAGGACAAATTCAAAGCAACATAAAAGAGAAAAGGAGATGATAAACATGGCGAAGGGCAAGCCGATAAAGGTTAATTGCTTTATGCACTTCACAGAGAGTGACCGAACGGTGCCGATTGAGGAATTGACACCGGAGGAAAGAGAATATTGCAGTAAGAAAATGGCTGAACGGCTTTCCCGTACTATGTCAAATTACTATGCAAATGACCGAGAGGCTTTTGACAGGCTTTGAAAGCATAATTGCGGACAAGCCTGCAAAGCAAAAAAATTACCGCCCCCGAAACGTCACAAACGGGAGCGGCACAAAATAAAATCAAGAAAGGATTTGCTTAAATTATAGCACGGCGAATCCGAATTGTCAAGTGAAGAGAGGAAATAATGAAAGAGTTATTTGTAGACAATTTCGCCGGAGGCGGCGGAGCGAGTACAGGCATAGAAATGGCTATCGGTCGCAGTGTGGATATTGCTATTAACCATGACCCCGATGCCATAGCGATGCACAAGGCAAACCATCCTCATACAAAGCACTACTGCGAGGATGTATGGCAGGTAGACCCTGTGGAAGCGTGCGAGGGCAATCCTGTGGCACTGGCGTGGTTCTCGCCCGACTGTAAGCACTTTTCCCGCGCCAAGGGCGGTAAGCCCGTGGATAAGAATATAAGAGGGCTTGCGTGGGTAGCGGTCAAGTGGGCGCTTGCGGTACGACCGAGGATTTTAATGCTTGAAAATGTGCCCGAAATTAGGACATGGTGTCCCTTGGGTGCAGACAACAAACCTATTAAAGAGCGCACAGGGGAAACCTTTAGGGGTTTTATCCTGGCATTAAGTACAGGCTTACCCGAATGGCATCCTGCGTATAAAGAAATGTGCGAGGCACTGTCAATCGAGCCGAATTCGGAGGAAGCGAAGAGGCTTCAAAAAGGGCTTGGCTACAAGGTGCAGTACAGAACGCTGAAATCCTGCGATTACGGTGCACCGACAACACGGAAACGCTTTTATCTAATCGCCCGCTGTGACGGTAAGCGCATAGTTTGGGCAGAGCCGACACATGCTCCGAGGGATAGTGAAGCGGTGAAGCAGGGACTAAAGCTCCCGTACCGCACTGCCGCGGACTGTATCGATTGGACTATCCACGCAAAAAGCATTTTTGAGCGGGACAAGCCCCTGGCGGAAAACACAATGCGGAGGATAGCAAGGGGTATTCAGAAATTTGTAATAGACAATCCCGAACCGTTTATCGTGCCTATTGGATACGGCGAACGGAAGGGACAGGCACCGAGGGTAAACGGAATTGATGAGCCGCTCGGAACGGTTGTTTCAAGCAACAAGCATTACCTTGTCGCACCCTCATTGATTCAGTATCACAGCGAGACCGCAAAGGATGAAGTAAGAGGGCAGGAATTGGGCGAACCGCTTATGACGGTGGACACAACGCCCCGCTACGCTCTTTCCGTTGCACACATAATGAAAAACTATGGCGGAGGATACAAAGGCGCAGGGAGCGCGGCAGATGCCCCTCTCGGGACAGTTACGGGAATAGACCACAATTCACTTGTGACCGCGCACATTATGACTATGCGTAAGAACATGGACGGTCAGCCTGTCGATAAACCTTTATCTACGGTATCATGCAGCGGAGCGCACCACGCGGAGGTTCAAGCATTCCTCGTGAAATACTTCTCCACAGGTGCGGCAAAATCGGTCAACGAACCGCTCGATACGATTACTACAAAGGATCGCTTTGCGCTGGTAACCATTCACGGCGAGGAGTACATAATCACGGATATAAAAATGCGAATGCTGCAGCCGCGAGAACTGTTCAATGCGCAAGGTTTCCCGGAGGATTACATAATCGACTGCGACGCGGACGGACACCCGTATACCAAAACAAAGCAGGTCGCACGGTGTGGCAATGCGGTCACTCCACAAGTACCTGCGGCGCTTGTTAAAGCAAATTTATAAGGAGAAAGGAATAAATATGGAAAATGGTTTAGAAAAAATGGAACGTATCGACGGTAAAAGAAAAATAGCTGATTTTATCGTTAAGCAAAAAATGGACTACAGCTTTAAGGTCAAGTATGCGACCATACGCGCCCGTGAATTTGTACGCGAGTGCGATATGCGCGACCTTAATTATCATGTATCGGTCGGGGGTTTAGACAGTATCACGCTCTTTCTCTTTCTTAAATCAATAGGTATTAACGCACCGGGCATTAGCGTTTCTCACTTTGAAGACTTGAGTATACAGCGCATACATAAGCAACTCGGTATCGAAAGACTTATGTCTGCGGCAAAGCCGGACGGGACAAGGTGGAACAAACCGCAAATAATACAGGAATTCGGCTTTCCGGTTCTATCGAAAGAAATTGCATCAAAAATAGAAACTCTTGCAAACCCGACAGAAAAGAATAAAACGGTAAGACACGCTATTATAACGGGCGAAACAGGAGAATACGGCGGCTTTCAAAAAAACAGTCGTATGAAAATGTCGCAAAAATGGCTTGAAAAATTCGGAGGCTACGCCAATGACTACGAGGGTACAAACTATCAAATACCAAATTTTAAGGTATCATCGAAATGTTGCTACTATCTCAAAGAAAAGCCTTGTGACGACTGGGCGAAAGAACACAACAGTGTGCCGTTTTTAGGGCTTATGGCATCAGAAGGCGGACGGCGTGCAAAGTCGCTGATGATTAACGGCTGTAATTATTTCGGCAAGTCTACAATACGCTCCGCGCCATTTGCTATTTTTTCACGGCAAGACCTTTTGCAACTTGCCCTTGACTTAAATGTCCCCGTTCCCGAAATTTACGGAACCATCGAGAGGGACGAAAACGGACAATTAAGGACGACGGGAGCGCAGAGAACGGGATGTTCGATGTGCGGCTTTGGTATTCAGCTCGAAAAACGCCCACATCGTTTCGACCAACTAAAAGAGAGAAACCCAAAAGAGTGGGAGTATTGGATGTATAAATGCTGTACCGATGAGCTCACGGGAGAAAAATACGGCTGGGCGAGAGTGTTAGATTACATAGGTATAGGCTATTAAAAAGGAGAAATGAAATATGTATTTAGATGAAACCACAACAAAGCTATTAGTCTTACTTGCGGTAGCTTTAATAATGATAATTTTTGCAGAGCTTGCCTTTCTTTATGAAACAAACAAGGAGTGCAAGGAGCTGCGCCGGGAAAATCGCAAGCTGCTGCAAGAAAAGAACGAAATTCTTCACGCGGTCGACGAGGCAATTACCGCAGCAAGAGCAGCCCGACGTGAAACATACCGCGCTGCATTTGAGCGGAATATGAAACGCAACACCGCCGACCCGGCGAGGCACGAAAAGGAGGAGCCTTATGTATAAATGTTATGAGTGCGGGGAGGTTTTCGACGGAGATTACTGCCCGAGGTGCGGGAGCGATTACTTTGAAAGGCTTTGCGTTGTTTGCGGTGACGCGGATGCCAATAACGGAATATGCGACACATGCCTTACCCGTTATGCGACCGATTACGAGGCGCTTGAAAAGGCGAGTAATAAGTGCGGCGGCGATGATAGGCGTATACCCGAGTTAGCGGCAAGCGTATTGTCGGACGAAGAAATTAAAACCGCTTTGTTTCAATACATAGAAAGAAACAATGTTGATTGCAGCGCGTTTATTAAGGATGACAGAGGCTGGTTTGCCGACTTTTTGGAAGAAGAAAAAGAACGGGGGACACAGGTATGACCGAGAAAGAATATCGCTCGCATCCTGCAATAAGCCGTTCGGAGCTTTGGAAGATAAGAGAAAGCCCCGAAAAGTTCAAGTATTTAAAAGAAAATCCGACAGAACCCACTCCCGCCCTTATTTTCGGACAGGCATTTCATAAGCTGGCGCTGCAGCCCGAAACCTTTTCGGATGAATTTGCCGTAATGCCGCAGGTTGACCGCCGCACAAAGGACGGAAAAGCAATATGGGCGGAGTTTTGCGAGCAGTCGGAGGGAAAGACCGTTATAACCAACGATGATTACACAAAGGCAAAGGATATGGTTGATTCTTTGTATAAAGCGCCGTTTGTAAACAAGCTTCTGTCCGGCGAAAGAGAAAAGGAGTTCTTTTGGCGTGACGATTTAACCGGTGAGGAATGCAAATGCCGTGCTGACTGCGTTTCGGAGCTTGGTGCGGTAAATATAATCGTCGACCTTAAAAGCGCGTCAAAGGCAGATTTAGAACACTTTACAAGGGACGCAATCAATTACGGCTATGACTTTCAGGCGGCTATGTATACCGAGGGTGTGGAGAAATGCACCGGTGAGAAATACGCCTTTGTGTTTATAGTCATCGAAAAGGATCCGCCGTATGCGGTTAATGTTTTACAGGCGGATGATATTTTTATCAAAAGAGGCAAGGACACATTCAGAGAGCTTATCGGGATATATCACGATTGCAAAACAACGGGCGATTGGTACGGTTATCTCGGTAAATACACGGTAATAAACAGCCTAAGCCTTCCGGCTTGGCTTGCAAAGGAGATTGAATAATATGAATAGCACACATATTGCTGTGTTCGCAAAACACGAAAATTCGTCCAAAGAATACTTGTTTGCGGTTCCTAATGATTTATACAACATAAATAAGGGCGACATTCTTCTTGTTGATACGAAAAAAGGTGAAGAAATTGCAATAGCGACAAGCACAATTATTGAGGGCGAAAACCTTGATGAAATCGCATTGAAATTCGGCGCATATTTGCCGCTCAAAAAGGTTAAAGCCGTTTTAAATCAGAGGCTTAAAGAATATGCGGAGCGAAATGAGCGCGAGAGGATTTTATTACAAATAAAGGAATTATTTATAAATTCCGAATTACCTTTTTAAGGAGATTGAATAATGGAAAACAATGAAATGACGGTACAGAACGGTCAGGGGCTCCCGAATGTCCCTGTTATGAGTAATGGGGTGGCGGCACAGCTGGATAAGATAAACCAGGGAACGGTCGCTATTGAAGCGAGCAGGGCGATAGCCGAGGCACAGGGGAAGCTTGTTATTGCGAAAAGATTTCCCCGTGATGAGGTTGCCGCTTATGCCAAAGCAATGGAAGCCTGCCAAAGACCCAAAATGGCGGAAAAGGCTTTTTATGCATTCCCTCGCGGAGGACAGACCGTTGAGGGCGCGACAATACGCTTTGCCGAGGAGCTTGCCCGCTGTTGGGGAAACATCGATTATGGTATTAAAGAATTATCGCAGGGTGACGGCAAGAGCGAAATGCAGGCTTATGCGTGGGATTTGGAAACAAACGCGCAGAGTGTGCAGAATTTTACAAATCCGCATCAGCGTGAGCAGGGAAAGAAAATGGTCACGCTCACAAGTCAGCGCGATATTTACGAAAACAACGCCAATATGGCGACGCGCAGACTTCGCGCCCGAATACTTGCAATACTTCCGTCATGGTTTGTGGAGGATTGCATTGCGGAATGTAAGAAGACTCTTGCCGGACAGAACGATACGCCGCTTGTAGACCGTGTGAAGAAAATGGTAGTGCAGTTTGCAAAGCTCGGCGTCACACAAGAGCAGATAGAGCATAGATTAAAGCGCAAAATCGATACCATGAACGCCGATGACTTTGCCGAGTATATAGGCATATATAACGCGATAAAGCAGAACGAAAGCAGGATATCCGATTGGTTTGAAGCCGAAAAAGAGGCAACCGAGCTGACGACTGCGCTTAAGGAGGAATAAAAGTGCCCAAAGAAAACCTTGTATTTGAAGTGCACCGTACAGAGCCTGTGGGCAATGTGGTGCGGATTAACAACAAGACCCGAAGGATTGTGAACCAATTACGGCGAGAAACAGGCTTTTCGGCGACGCGAATTATAGAAATGTGCATGGAATATGCCTCGGAAAATTATGAAGTGAAGGAGGCGGAATAACCGGTGTTTAATCTTGTTGTACTGACCGGGCGGCTTACCGCCGACCCGGAAATCAGAACCACGCAGAGTAATGTTTCCGTCACATCCTTTTGTATTGCGGTGCAAAGGCGGTATAAATCGGGCGAGGAGCCGATAACCGATTTTATTAACATCGTGGCTTGGCGAAACACGGCGGAATTTATTGCAAGGTACTTTAAAAAGGGCAGCATGATAGGCATAGAGGGCAGCATTCAGACCCGCAAGTATACCGATAAGGACGGAAATAACCGCGTTGCATTTGAAGTGTTGGCAAGCGGTGTGCAGTTTGTCGAATCCAAACGGAGCAGCACCGATGTCAATATTGCGGGGGCGGCGGAGGACCCGCTCAAGGCTGTTTCTGAAAACTTACAGAACGCCGGATTCGAACAGACGAATATGTCCGACGATGATTTACCGTTTTAATGGGGTGTGAACATGAAGTTTATTATATGCGACACAAGGCAGCAAGCCGGTAAGCACGATAAAAAGCATGCGCAAATTGCCGGGTGCGGCGTTCACATCATGACTTGTTGCATGCCATGCGGTGACTATTGCTCATTTGATAGGCTGTCGGACGCGGCAAAGAAAAAAGTGACCGAATTATCGTATCAGTACGGTATGGGGTTTAGTCCAAAGCCGAGGCTTCGGAAGGAAGTAAGCACCCTGCTGCTTTCCGAAATGAATGTTTCTGTAGATACGAAACAAGATTTGGAAGAATTAAGCCGTAATCTGATGAACCGTTCCGACCATTCCCGATTTTGGAAAGAAGTACGCAAAGCAAATGAAAACGGTATAAAGCTCATCATATTGTGTGAGCACGGCGGGCAGATAAAATCCATACCCGATGTTGCAAAATGGCACAGCAAATATTCCCCGGTATCGGGGCGTGCGCTCATGGAGGAAATATACCGCGTACATATAGCCTACGGCGTAGATTTTGTTTTTTGCGATAAGCGAACCACCGGCAAAAAAATAATTGAACTGCTGGGCGGTGCTTTATGAAATATGATACCGAAAAAATCCGTTTGGCAAATCCGCTTAAGGAATGGCTTGAAAGGTACGGAATAGAAATTAATCGCAAGGGCTTTGCGAAATGCCCGTTTCACAGTGAAAAAACAGCATCGTTCAGAGTTTATGCGGATAATACATACCATTGCTTCGGCTGCGGCGCTCACGGTGATGTAATAAGCTTTGTAATGGCTGTGCAGAATGTGCCGTTTGAGGACGCCTGTGCCTTTTTAGACAGGGATATATCATATTCGGAGCAGCGCAGAATCGACCGCATAAAACGGAAAAAGGACAGCGCTGCCGACAAACGCGAAAAAGCCCGCGTTGATTATTGGAGCGCATTTGATAATTGGAAGCTTAACGAGGATATTATCTCGGCATACAAGCCGTCAAATCCGTATGAAAAACCGAACGCAATGTTTTTATCGGCGTTAGCCGACAGAGGTATGCTTAACCATAAATTAAGTATTGCGGAAGCCGAATATACAATGAGGGGGTGAAACGATTGGGAAAAATAGATTTCTCCGGATTAACCGCGAAGGAGCTGTACGGCGAGGACATTATTTGCAGAATAATGGACGAGCCCGACCCTCTTATTCGTGAACAACTCGGCTTTGATTTAATCGACCGCGCGGCGGAGTTCGGCAGCGAGATAAAAAAACGCGTGGAACGAATGTTAAAAATCGCTGAAAGAGATATGGCGGCGAGAGCCGATGAACGCAAAAAAAGCGAGAGACAAAAGGCTTTTGAGCGAACAACGGAATTCGGCGATAAATACTCCGAAATGCGGTGCGGAAACTGGATAGCAAACATGGACGGAATATACAATCCCGACGCTATGCCGGATAACCGTGTGGCTTGCCCGCACCCGATACTTCCCGCCGAAATCATCACCAATGTTGAGGACGGAATGCAAAAGGTAAGGCTTGCCTTTTATAGGCAGGGGCGCTGGCATGAGCAAATAGTCTCAAAGGCGGTCATAGCGCAGCGCAGTAAGATTCCCGAGCTTGCTGTGTGCGGAATAGCGGTTACAAGTGAAACGGCAAAAAGCCTTGTAAAATACCTCGCCGAGGTTGAGCAGCTGAATATCGAAACGATACCCGAGGTCAGAGCTACAGCCAAAATGGGTTGGTGCGAGGACGGCTTTATGCCCTATACTTCGGCGCTTGCCTTTGACAAGGACGGACGGTTCGATACGGTGTTTGATACCATAACGAGCACCGGCAGCCGTAAAAAATATATGGACTTTATTTTGTCTGTCAGAGCCTCGGGCAGGGTAGAGCCGCGCCTTGCAATGGCAGCAAGTCTTGCAAGCGTGCTTGTAAAGCCCTGCGGACTGCTCCCTTTTTGGGTCGATATATGGGGGAGAACAGGCGGCGGTAAATCGGTTTGCGGTATGGTGGCGGCAAGCGTGTGGGCAGACCCGGAAATCGGCAAATTCATATCCAATTTCGACGATACCATATCCGCATTCGAGGCTAAAGCGGGTTTTTTCAACAATCTGCCGTTTATCATAGACGACACCGCAAGGGTAAGAAGAAATTTCAAGGATGATTTCTCGCAGCTCATTTATCAGCTTGCAAGCGGCGAGGGCAGAGGGCGCAGTAATACAAAGCTCGGTCTTGCCCCGAAAAACACTTGGGCGAATACAATAATTTGCTCGGGAGAAACGCCGATTATAACAGATCAGCTGCAGGGCGGCGCCGTTAACCGTGTGCTTGAGTATGAGACCGACGACGGCGACATATTCCCCGACGGACAAGCCGCGGCAACGCTTTTAAGAAACAATTACGGCTTTTTAGGCAGGGAGTTTGTGGGCGTAATAAGTAAGCTCGGCACCGAAAAAGTGGCGGAGTTTCAGCGGGATTGTTTTAAGGCTATTCGCAATGACGAATACGAGGATAAACAGTTAAGGTCGCTGTCGGCTATCATAGCGGCTGATTTAATAGCCACGGAATACATTTTCAGGGACGGTAAGGCACTTTCCTTTGATGAACTGAAAAAAGCACTCACGGACAAGCACGCGCTGTCAGAAAACGAACGCTGCTATGCTTACATAATAAGCGAGTGTGATTCAAACAATTCTAAATTCTATAAAGGCGATTTAAGTGAAATATACAATGAAGCCTGGGGCAGGGAATATTTTGACAAAATTGCGGGTAAAAACTGCTATGCAATTCACACCAATATATTCAAAAAAATTTGCAAATCGGGGAATTTCAATCCCGAAGCGTTTATTTCTTGGGCATTGAAAAATGAAATATTGATAGGCGGTTCAAATAATATGCCGACGAAAGTCGTTAAATTTGGGCTCGCGTGTTCAAGATGTTATGTTCTGGTTCGACCGGACGAAATCGCCGAAGAATGAAAAAAAGTTACAAAGTTACATTGGTTACACGGGAAAAGGGTACTTATATACGCACAAAAAAATTTTTAAAAAATAAAAACGCCCTTATATGCGCGTGCGAAAATCGTGTACCTTTGTAACCAACGCCCG
>OBIN01000025.1_pt1 | contig 23501 bp, 16 predicted proteins | sample 1481581 | NCBI WGS metagenome assembly OBIN01 (sample SAMN02044685, study PRJEB22538) | human gut metagenome
TTAGTAGAACCTATGTATACCTTATCGGTTATAATGTATATACCAGAAATCCCCTTAAATGTTATATGAAGTCTACTTCTTAAACACGCATCTAAGTTATAAATAGCATCAGGTAGATTGAACATAAAGTTATTACCTACCCATTCCTTAATAGTTTCATACTCATTAGTCATTATTCAACTGTATTTAATAGTCCTGTGTTATCAACTGTATTTTCAAGAATCTCATGTACAAGTAGCTTACCAGCCTCAATAGCAGCTTCATCTGAACCATCCTGCATTAGTTTCTCTAATTGCTTAGTAACCTCAAGATTGAAGATTATTTCTTCTCTCTCTACCTCTGCGTGCTGTTTGATGTCTCCACCTTTCTCTTCTGTAATAACTGGAATACCTTTAGTAGTTACATCTTCAAACTTCTCATCTACATCCTCTAAGTGATGCTTATGAGCGTGTAAAGCGCCACTAGGAATTACATTAACCTTACCTCCCTCTGCAAACTTCTTAGGGACATATCTGTAATAATCCCCAGACGTGTCTAAGTCATATGAGTTTCTAAACTTTACTGCTTCTGGGTCTTTAGAATTATACCACTCTAGTTCATATTTAAGAGTTGGATGGTCTTTAGCTTTCATAAACTCATAGATACCTGTTTCAGGGTCTAGATATACGGAATTTAGGTGATTCTTACCGTTCTTTAAATCAGACACACTTGATGTCCTCCAAGCCTCTAGTTCTTCTTTAGGGGCTAGTTCAAAAGCCCTTCTAAGGTTGTATGAAGTAGTATCGTTTCTATCTACTGGAATAGTTTTATACCAAGACTCAAATGTTACTTTGGGAGCAGCCCCTGTAATACCACCCTTTTGAAAGCCAGCTGCCTCTTCTTGAATCTTCTTTCTCTTCTCTTTCTGTCCTTTAGATAATTTAACTACTCTCTTAGCAAAGTCTTTATCCATCTTCAAGCCAGACTTACCAGCTCTTACTGTGTTCTGCTGATAACCTCCGTTTAACTGTAATTGTGTTCCAAGTCCAAGTAGAGGATTATTAGAAGCCGCAAACACCATTTGGGCTTCATCGGCTATATTACCCATTTTAACTTGCTGCATCTGAGCATTATGTATTTGCTCATTAGCCTTATTTCTTGCCCCACCACTAAATAGTCCATACTTTTTACCGCTCTTAGTAAGAGCATCATCTACAGTAGCTTGGGTTCCACCATAAGAAGACCCTACCTGCTCGAATGCCTCGTTGTCTTTAGTAATAGTATCTGCTTTCTTAGCACCAATAGAGTTAATTAGACCCACTGGAGTTAGTTTGAGGAACTTACTATCCAATATCTTGTCAGCTGTAGTCATTTGGTCTGTTCCTACTCCCAATGCAGTTAATCCGTCTGATAACATTCCACCTACTTTCATAGCACCTCCTATAATAGTACCAACTCCAGGTATAGCAGACACAGCATTAGCAGCAGCATCATAGCCTTGATTTAGTCCAGTAGTTAAAGCTGACTGTTCAGTCTGCGGGATTAGACTCCCAGCTACATCAGCAATACTCCCAGCTAATCCAAAACCTTTATTGAGATTATTTTGCCTTGCGTATGTCCTTCGTATATTGGAGGATTGGTTCCTATTCCATTGTCTAACTGTGTCAGGAAGTTCTAACTGCGCAGGTATCTGAGGTTGCTGAATCATTGAAACAAGACTTGTAGGTTGGGGTAGTGGAGGAGTCAGATTACTCCCCCCTGTTAGTACCCCAGAATTTCGATATTTCTGTATACGTTTACGCATAACTTACGATATATAATGTTTTTAAAGCTGTTATTATAGCTAACTCATCACCAGTATATCTCACTTTAATCTTTATATATTTATCCCTAATTCTAGTCTCCTTCCTTTCATTAGACCATTTATTAACATCTAATGACAAGAAATCAGCACTATAACCTCGGTCTCTTAATTCAGATGGGATATCAGAGTTACTAGTAATATTTAGAGCAGTCATACTCTCTGGTAATGGATTGTTAACTAGGTTAAGGGGTGGATATGTATTACCATCTTTATCCTTAATAGACCAAGCTAATTCATTTTTAGCCCAATAAGTTATAGAAGGTATTTGAATATCCCACTTATCTTCTAAGTAGTCCATGTTACCATTTATTCTACCATACTCCATAACCTCATACCATTTACCATTTTGAACTAGTACATTTGTGTATCCAGCTGCTATAAGTGAGCTATATCTATCTTGAGTTATCTCTTGTAAATATCTCTTCTTAAAAGGACATGCCTTAATATGAGTAGCTATTCTAAATTCATTCAGTTGTTTATCATGTACAATCTCTGAACCAGATATTGATTGATAGTCCTTACCAGCTGATGTCATTGATTGATAATGGTCTTCAATATCATTCAGACTATCTACCCTTGAATATAATAGTGGGAACATAACTGACATATCCTTGTACTTAGTAGTACTGTACAATATGTCTCTTTGTTCTGGTATAATATCCAAGTAGTCATGATTATAAACTATATCTGCACCATTATATTGGTATAGATGTTTAGTAGCCTCTTGTCTAAAATACATATTCTTTTTGTCGTTGGCAAAGTTATATACTTCTCCAACAACTTCAAAATGGAATGATTCAGGTTGGGTCTTATTACTTATAATCTGTAAGTTATTAAAGATTTTATGTACTAATGGATTATCAACTACAATAAATTCCAGCTCAAATGGATGTTGCTTACCATACCAATAGCAAGGACTAATTGGCTTTCTAGTAGGCATTAATCCAGCTTGACCATGCTTCCAGAATGAAGTAGTCAGTAAGTCGTACCTCATCTTAGTAATTACAGTCACATTAGAGTACAATGTCTTTACTACATTTCTAACCTCACCTTCAACTAAGTCAGTTCCTTGATTATATACTACTGCTTTAATAGGTATTGTCCACCTACTATCTCCGACTGAATTGGCATTGACTGATACTTGATTACCATTAGTAATGAAGAACTTATTTCTAACTCTATCATCAGCAATACTATACTCAATGTTAGAACCACTAATATCAAGATTTAGTTGCAAGTTACCTAACTTAGCTTTACCATCTACTACAGTTAGTACGTTATCAACTACTGCACCACCCTGCATACTAATAAGAGGGTAGTTAGAAGTTATCTTAGTAATTGTCTTAGATGTATTCCTGTCAAAGCTAAAGAAGATATTGTCAATATTCTCAGAATATGATGGAACCCATGAGTAGAATGTTACAAACTTCTGCATTACCTCATTGTAGCATAAATTCCATACATTCTCTTCCAATGTATTAATATCATCATAGAAAGTAAACATCACATCTTGCTTAAACCTATTGTAGTGAGTTTTAACGTTCCTAATACCAATAATTGGAGTCTTCTCAGTAAGTGAGATATTGTCATTTAAGAACTTCTGTACTTTAAAGTCTGAGATAACCTCGAACAGTTGTCCATTAGTTCTCCAAATCTTCTTCCCGACTGTATCCACTCCATAGACGTAATAGGGGGTCTTGATGACACTCTCTGACCACTGAGTACCGAATGTATCAGACAGCATTTTTGGATTCTCTGGCAGTACGTTAGAGGTGTTTATGAAGATATTTCCGCCTGCACCTTCACCTGCAACGGCTCTTTCATTGACTGGTATCAAAGCAACGCCATGTTCAAATACACAGATAATACTACCAAACCATTCAACTAGCTTAACTATACTACCATAAGTTAATGGATAATCTCTATAATGAGTTAATTTGAATACTCTATATCCATTCTTGAATGAGTCATTAACATTTACATCAGAATACATAACCCTAATATGGAATTTATTCTTGATAGCTGGAACATTTGGTAGTTCATAATAATACTTATCAGATGTAGTAGAGTTGATGCCCCCATTTATAACAAATGATTCTGGTATTTTAGATTCACCAGTAACTGACATAGCCTGTAATGGATAGAATCCTCTAGCTTTACCAGTTAGTCCTAGCTCTGAAATATATGACATATCAACACTTCTCATAGATAAATTAATATTACTACACACCCTAACAGTAACCCAGTGTCCCATCTTAATAGCATTTACATCCCCTCTATTAATCTTACTATTCTTCTCACTATCACTAATTGTATAGTTATCTTTCCATGACATTTGGTCTACTATATCGTCATTAGTAGGAGCTGATGAATCTTGGAAATTCCTACACATTCTATGAGTATAATTACCTATATAACAATCACCTCTAAACAAGTCCTTAACTATCATATTACTTCCATCCTCCTCCATATCGTCCCATACCATTCTGTTACATATAGCATAGAACGCTGAAGAATCCTCGTACCTCACTTCAAAGTATGTATCTAATAGATTCTCTTCATAGTTAGGAATTTTAATATCAATAAGACTCATTTTACTAGTGTTGTATCCTTCTAGACCAATATAAGGCCCCCAACTTCCCCTTAGTAGATTCCTAGCATTAGATGATTTATTAGTGTAATCATAATATGATACTCTCCATGCTTCCTCAGCTTCCCCAGCCCTTGCACTGAATAATTGTTTCTTCCCCTTAAGTGACTTAACATTATCTCCAACTGCCATTATATTGTACACCTCATCTTGAGTTGCATCATTATAGCTGTAGGATGTATTATAAAAATGTACTCCGCTTCTCTCAAAATACTTCTTAGTAAACTGAGACTTAGCCATCTTAACGTTAAACTGAGTTCCAGTAAATAGCTGATTAAAGTAGGACTGTCTTAGTTCAAACTCAGGACACAAAGCAGCATATCCCTCTAACACAGACTTGGAAGGAATATCTTTACATCTTCTGTCAAAGTCATGTGTCAATACTCCATCATCATCTAGGAATCTCTCTACTCTATATTCATCATCACTCGTTGGTAGAACTGGCAGATAGCTTGTATTCTCTAGTCCAATTGTAACTGCCTGAGCTAGTGTAGTAGGTATTCTCTTTTGTCTTACGAAGAAGAATCCTTTAGTGTATCTCCTTAATTCCCTAGCTGCATCTTTGCTAATCTTAATATCAAATCCAATCGGAATTGTACCACTATCAGCTAATTGATTACCGTTATATTTAATTTTAACTACACCCTTAGAGTTTTCATTCTGACTATCTAGCTTATATGTTTCCTTATTAATAGGGATATATTCTCTATTAGCCTGGATAGTAGCTATATCATTAGTACTAGTCGGGTCAAATCCTTCTTTAAATAGTGGATAATCCTTCCAATCTATTCTATCTGCATCCCCAAGTTTGGCTAGTCTACTAATACCCCTAATATTAAATACAGGAGATAGGGTATAGTCATTAAGGATATATACCACCCCTAGTCTGTAGATTTCATCATTCCAATATCCGAGTCTGTTATAGATGTTCATCACATTGTAATACTCGTATGGTTGGGCTACTCCGGAATTGTCCTTATAGTCTTTATCAACTCTTCCTATATTGTTCTCTACATTTAACTCTGGCAGGAAGTGAAGAGATAGGTCTGTAAGTTCTTTATATGGAATATCTGGATTAGCTACATTGCCTAAGAATAGCATATTCTGACAAGTAGTTTGTGCTACTGCACTATTAACCACATTGTATGCTACGTTAATATCATTAATACTAACAGATTGTACAGTTTCAAATCCAGTAATACTAATCTTAGCCACATTATTATATACGGCAAACTGTTTCATAATCTTAAACGATGTAGTCACTTCATTTCCATCTATATCAGATGTACTTCTTGTATAATAAACTACTACATTGTTGTAAGATGAATCTATGTTAGTTAGTAAGAATGAAGCTGACTTATAACTGTTTTCATCTCTAATTCCACCTTGTATAGAGGATGGGTCATTCAAATTACCAATATGGCAAGTTACTATGCCTGACTCAGCTATAAAATCTGTTTCATTCCCATCTGAATCCGATAACTTAAAGTAGAATACATAATTACCAACCCTTAAATTACCACTAGTATTTAGTCCCATGAATGTGAGGTTAGCAATATTGTTAGTCTTCTTATAAAGGGATATATCAGATTCAAAGGAATCTATGTCATATATGTTAGTGTCATTATCTCCTTCTCTATCTACAATTTGATATGTGTTCATACCAGTAGATGAGAATCTTGTATTAATTAACTTAGGATAGGTACTTCCGTCATTAAGGATAAGGTTAACTGAACCATCATAAGACTGTTGAGTAACAATGTCAATAGGATGGTTCAGGTCAAAGTTAAGTAGTTCTGTATCTAGGTTAATTAAACTACCTTTAGGATACACAACTGACCCATGTTCCCTTATATCCTCATTAGTTCTTAAAACCCTTAATGGGTTATATTCATAAACTAATGCTCCTTTTTGTTGAAGTTGATTTAATCCTAAGTCTAAGTTTAGTGACTTACCACTTAGTGATTTGAAGTTCATATACTAATAACGAAATATTGATTTAGGTCCAAACCCTATATTTATAGCCATATCTGGGGCAGAACCACTATGGTCTTTTCCATCAGTCCAAGTTGCTAACACAGTTGATATATTGTGTATTCTAACATCATTGAAGTAACCTGCCGGAATTTCCCCCGAACGCCCCTCTATCTCATACATATTGATAAACCTATCATTTATTCTATATCCTAATGAGATAGGCTCATTTCTCCAGGATACCATATTAGAATCTGAGGCTTGATTAATTTGATACGTTCCATCACTATTTACAGCTAAATTAATACTTCCATCACTATTAGCTGAGAATGGAGAAGCAGGCTTCCCTATGAATATCTTGCCCCTTTCTTCATCAGTAAATTGTGACCCTCCACTAGTAGTATAGTAGGAATATGCACTTGTGTAGCAATTTAATATATTAGAATCTGTATCAAATTTTATATTGTCCCCATATTCAATAGTTGCTTTAGCTGATGTGGGCATATGTACCTTAAATATTGGTAGAAAGTTCTTAAGTCCAGATATTGCAGCTACCCATTTAGCCATATGGGACTCGATAGATTCTTTACTCTCCCCAAGGAAGAAGTTTACATCAATGTCTCTACCTGCATTGTTAATTGGCACATTGACATCACAGCTAGTATTAAATGCAGTATGGTATACAAACTCTAGATTATTTGGACCAACGAAACTAAAACTCTTGTTACCTTTCTTTACAACTAGCATTTGGCTTAAGAAGCATTTAATCATCTTCTCCACCCTTATTAGTGTGGATTCCACTTGCACATTTGCATTCTCAGTCTTTCTAGATGCAAGATTAATGGGCCAATGATTACCATCCTTATCTTTCCATGTTGCTATCAGATAATTGTCCTCATCATCTATCTCTTGGTCTTTCCTAAACCAAGCTGCATTAGTGTATTGAGTACCATTGAATCTTAACGATGCAGCATCACAGTCATGTCCGCCAAATATTCCGATTGTACCATTACCCATACTGGCTAAACAGGCTCTCAATCCTTCTTCATTGACTCCTGCCCCACCATCCGGACCCCTAAAGTCCCCTTTAGTGTGTGCATCTCTAAGTACTCTAGAATTATACGCTAAATGTCCTCGACTTCCTGTAACGCAATACAATACATCATCAGTCTCTTTAAACGTAAATAGTTTATTTAGCTCTGATGTATCTAGAGAAGGGCTGTAAACAGGCATTAGTTTCTCTATCTCTGCACTTGTTGATTTAACAGGACCATTTGCAGCTATAATGTTTCTGGATGTATATATCCTTCCTTTTAATTCTTTCTTAGAATTATCCCAAGCAAAGTTCTCAGTCTTTTCAAATAACTGGTTAGCACCTATCTCTGAGGTCAATGTAGAGCTGCTACTAAAGGCAATGTTACTATTATCAGGCTTACCAAATGTAGCCGTTGGGGTAGAGCCAAAGAAGTTATTTATTACACTTTGGTCTGGTTTACCTGCATAAGTTCTATCATCAAAATCAAAGTCTGCGGCTGGTCTAATGATAACATCATATACACCTGTCTTCCTTGTGTTATATCTGTAATTAGGTTTAGCATCAGATGGAACTTCCTTAATATAGTCTAATGGGCTAACTACGTCCTTGTCTACAAATGTCTGACTATCATGAACTTTAATAGCAGTAGTGATATTTCCATTCCTTACAGATGTATTTACCTCATTCTTAGTTCCTAATAAAACTTTCTGTCTCGCACTTCCACTAGGTAGCTTATTAAAGTCTGGAGTTTCTTCAAAGCTATCATTGAAATAGCTTCCAGTATATACTAACTCATATCCAACCGTCTTCTTAGTATCACCTACATACCTGTCTATTCTTACTATGTATATCCAACTCTTTCTAATTGTTGAATCTCCGAACGGAATTATCTCTTCGAAAGAACCATTATAGTATTCTTTAGATATGGTATATACATAATCGCCTTTTAGAGTTGCAGCAGATTTAGCCTCAGCTGAATCATTTATATCAATAAATGTAAACTCAATTTTGGTAATGTTAGAGTCTTCATTCAAATTGTAGTAGTCATACCCCCAACCAATCTTTAGATATGTATCTGTCACATAAAATCTCCACTCCCCTAATACCTCAGAGTTAGTCCTAATAGCATCAAAGTCTATAGTGCCAATTTTAGCCATTCTCTCTAATGCACCATAAGGGCAGACTGGTAATATTTTATATGTTTGTTTACCTGTTTTACCACTTTTAACGATTGTAGATTTTACTGCATAATCAGTCTCCTCTAATATTCCAATCTCAGCTGGATTCTTCTTAGATGTTCCTTCATATACACCAGTAGTTTCACCTGAGAACTCTACACTGATAACCTTGGATTCATCATTACATGAATACTTTCTTATTAGGTTAAATGTATCAAAGGTCTTTAGCTCAATTACTAAAATTAATGCCCCAGATGATTTAGCACTAAATACTTGCACAAGTTCTTTAGATTTAATAACATCTAACATAGGAGTGTCAGTATTCTCATAAATCCACAATCCATTTTTATATATCTTTAAGTTCTTCTCATCTATATAATCAATGTTGCCACTGCTATTTATAACCCCAAGTCTTAATTTAACTACACCTTTGTTTATAGCTTCTTTTATAGCAGTATCTATAGTAGTAGAAGTTATTACAAACCTATCACCAGGATGAAATATCTTTACTTCACCTGTATTCTCAGTCTGGAATAATCTTTCCTTATAGTATTCCAATTCTATGTAAGGTACACTTCCCTTCATCGTTATAAACTTGGAGAAGTCAAACCGTATGGGTGTTACATTTAAATCTTCTCCTTCATATAGTTGCTGAGGGGAGGGGAATGAGCCTATCTGACTCTTACCAGTGACAGGATTATGGGCAGCTACATAGATTATACCTCCATGCTCTTTCATTCCTACAGGTACATAACCTTTATCAAGATAGGCAGTATGGACTTCTCCATTCCCCATATCATTCTGCAGTACAAATTCATTACCATTGTACGTTATTATAGTACCGTTTAAGCAGTTCGTTAATACATTACTAGGGGTAGTTAGTGGATGTAAATCCATTATTAAACCTTCCCCAAAGGTATTAATTGCTTCTTTTCTCATATTTTATAAGTTCATAGTTGTTACTACTAATAAGTATGTCCTTGAACGTACTTGGGTTATCTCTTACTAATGCAACTTCTAAGTCATTGCATTTCATTGCATCTTTAAAGAATGTATATCCCATATCGGTAACATATCTATACCTTACGATATATTTAGACCAGCTATAAAATACTTTAGCTTCATCAAAGACCTTCATTCCGAATTTGTTGTGGAATATAAAATTCTTCTTCTTTCTTCCCCTTCCAGTAGTAGATTTAACTACTGATTTATATTCATCTTCTGTTAATCCTATATAATAGTATCCATCCCACTCTTTAACCTTTTTAGAATACAGTACTCTTAGCTTCCTCCTAAGCATTCTCCTATAGTAATTATAGTGTTTAATTGAGTCACATGTAAGTTCCCCACAATAAAACCAATACCTGTACTTGGTACTACTAATAAGAGTATCACATCCCCTAAGATTATAATAGTATAGCATCCTCCATCCATATTCAACAGCTCGTTTGACATCCTCTGGAGGTACTGTAGGGAATTGGGCTATTAGCTCCGGTAAATAATCATTGACACTTTTTAGCATTAATAATACTGTTTACCTTGATTAGTATATTCTAATATCCTATCTCTATGCTCAGGGTCTAGATATATTAACTTCTCCCTCATAACCCCTTTGGATTGAAAGTGGAATACCATTTGATATGCACAGAAGTTAGATGTTAGAAAGTCTACCTTAGCCCACTTACCATTTCTTCTCGCCTTAGAGAACTCATCCCTCTCAAATCGCTTCATCTTCAGCTCTGCTCTCCTAGACCTAGTTGGGAGAATAAATGTTACATTATTTTCAATTATATCTTCTAAAACCATATTCAAGGCACTCTTAAATATCTTCTTAGCGATGATTTCCTTGTGCCTATTACCTATTAATTCCTCACACGCCTTCGCAGTCATCTTCATCTTCTTAGTGGGAAAGGAGATGAATAACTCGTCTATATTCATGGCATATCCTGTAGCGTAATTCATTATTTTACAAATTTCCAAGTTTTATTAAATATCTTCCTATTCCAGCTTGTCTTAGCATCAAGGATTTCATTCATATCATTCTGATTAATATACATTGGAACTCTGGCGGCATCACATAGTCTATACCACCTTTGCTCAAGAAGTTGTGCCTCTTGTAACATATTTTGATTATGCTTACTCCAGCCCTCTTTAAACCTGTCCGTGTATGCACAATAACAAGCTATTGCATCCTTCTCTTTCTCATTAATAAATGGTAATCCATCATCATCTAGTAAGATTCCCTTATACAATATATTAACTGAACCATAATCCTTGTCAAAGTAAAGAGTGTCATTTACTCTCTCATACTTAGCTAGCTTACCACTAATATAGAATGGATTGTTATATACCTTACGTCCTTCAATATAGTTCTCAATGAATTGTGATTGATAATCTCCATTGACTGTATCATTAGTAGTATATCTCCAGTCCTCAAAGTCGTATGTTACAGCCTCAACAAAGTCACAATTACATGGTAGTGTAACTGTTAAGGTTTCACAATCTATCTTACATCTATATCTGTATAGTTTAGTTTGTCTATTACCTATCTTATTCCAGGCAATCAGACCTATTTCTTCAAACTCTTCTGGTGCTAATTCTATACCATATAATAGATTAGCTTGAGCGTATGCTGATTGAAAGTTTTCCATTATTTAGGAGTTTGGTCATTAGGTAATATCGGAGCAGCTAACTGTCTGTAATAACGTAGCTTCTTCTCCGTCAATCTCTTCTTTATTTCTGCATCAATGAAAGTCATATTATTAATGTCCAATGCAGAACAGCATCCATAAGTTTGTAGTTGACGTGGGTCTTTGAATATACCTACCACAGATACCTGTTTGATAACTGGGATATTAAATATCCAGCAATCATACATATTATTGGCATTAGGAGTAACATCAATATATACATAAGGTCTATTTTTAGCCCTCTTTCTATATTTATGATACTGCATTACTGTTGGACTTATGTACCATATAAATGGCTGTCCCTTGTCTACAGAACCTATATATTCAATTCCTCCTCCGAACTCAGTTAGTAACTGTGGTATTTCAAAGTGGAATGTTGGTGTACCATCTGCTTTATTGCAACAGCTCTCTATATCCTTACAGTCTACGTTGATACAATTAATAGACATTAATAAATCCCTCTTAGGAATAAGTCCTTTCATGGAATATTCCTTAATGATTTGCAATCTTTCATCTACAATATCATCTTCTAGTTGTTCTATTGATAATGTGTTTGTAGTAGTATAACCTCTAAGTCCAGACACTATATCATTATAGATTGCAGATGCTAGTTTAAAATAATATCCCATAAGTATAAAGTAAAAAAGGCGAAGGCTTAATTGCCCTCGCCTTCAGTTTTAAGCACTTGCTTGAGTGACTGTAATTTCTTTAGCTGCCACAGCACCAGTTTCGTTCTTTACAGTAACCTTTACTAATGCACTGCGAGATTTACCAGTTCTATTATCTGTACCAGTAATACCAACCTTAGTTGCACCAGGAGTTACAGTAATCCAATCTGCTTCTGTCTCTGCATCTACCCATTTAACAGTTCCTTCTTCAATAACAGGAGTTATATCTTGTTTAGTACCAGGCTTTGCAAGACTAACATTCTGAACTCCGCTCTTAATGAAGATAGGTTTCTTCTCTGTAGTTAGGGTACCTAGCACAGCTAATGCTGCTTCGAACTCTGCAGCGATAGACTCTAGTACATAGAATACATGAGTAGTTTTAGATGTAACTTGCTGACCAACAGCAGCACCTCCAAATAAACCTCTATCTACTGTGTAGTAAATAGTATATTGGTTGTACTTCATTCCTGGGATAGGAAGTTCCTCTTGGTTTACAGCTTCAAATCTTCTAGCCTCAATAGTAGGCAATCTAAGGTCTTTTAGGATGTGAGTATAAGTACCAAATCCTTCAATACTCTTAGTGATTGTACCTTCTATAATATCCTCATATACTTCGTTAGTAAGTGGGTTATTAGCAGCTGTATTAAGCTTTTGAATCTTAGCCTCAGTGAATAATTGATACTCATCAACTCCGTGGATTATTAACTTATCGCCCTTAACCTCAGTTCTGATGTATTTATCACCGTAGAAAGCCTGAATCTTATCAATAACTCTTTTAATTTCTTTAGCAACATCAGTTTCAGAGGTGGAACTAGAGGTGATTCTGAACTCATAAACAAAAGGCTTACCTTTGAATACGAAGTCATTAGAGTAGTATGAGTTCTGACTTCCAGATAATCTGATGTATAACTTCAACCTATAGATACCTACGCCTAGGTTAGTAATAGTGAACTCTGCCTTACCAATAACTGGGTCGGAAGCAGTTCTCTTGTGCATAGCACTTACGTTCTTCTTGAGGAACTTGTTTACACGTCTTACCTCAATGTTGTCTGAACCCTTAACGATTTTATCTAAACCAGTGGTTACATCTTTCAGTGAGTTTAATACAATAGTGTTAGTGTACTGAAACATAACTTAAATTTATTTTTTAGTTTGTGACTGTTGCTGAGCTGGATTTGCAATAGTCTGATTAACTGCTAAATTAGTTTGAAGCCTTGGGTCACCTGCGTTCTCCAATAATAGCTTTGCCAGCTCATTTATAATCTCTTGACACACATAATCTGGAAACTCCATGACTTGTGATGTATCTTCAACCATTTCAATCTGGTCTTGTGTTAGTCTAATTTTTTGAGGAGTCTTAATGTAATCAACAAATATATCAGTTAATTGAAATACAGAAGAATCCTTGCCATACCTAATTTCAAGTCTAACTTGAGATGGATTTCCATACCTATTAACTCCTGGCTGTTCTATTAAGTCTACTGACTTACCTCCAATAGTAATTTTAGTTGGAAGTGAACCATCTGTACCAGTAGTTTGCTGAATAGTTGTGTTTGGTGATATACTTCCTTCTCCAGCAGTAAGTCTTACTGGATTAGTAGGCATTGTCGTAGCACTATTTACATTGTGTATGAAGTAATAAGGATTTCTATAAGAGGGTTGCATATAGAAGTTCCTTATTATCTGTGACCAAAGGTCTGAGGTTAAACGCTTAGCACCAATTTGTACATAAGTACCAGCATCATAGCACTCGTATGTCTTTACTACTTTGAAATTGCATACACAATTCAAAATATGTAAATAATCCAATGGGAGATTTACTTCATAAACAGCTCCATACAGTGAGTTAGTTTGAGAACTAACAGCAGCGTATGTGTTTGTAGCCAGAGTAGGCTGGAGGATGGCAGTAGATTTTAAAACTCTAATGTCATCTGTTGATTGTTGATTTACATCATAAATGTTGTACTTCTTATTAATGTATTGGTATATCGCCTTATTTAATAAGTAGTTAAAGTCCTCAAGTAAAATACTTGGAGCAGCAGTCTTATTCATTTCAACTAATGCTCCTCTGTATACTTGTTTCGCTGTCATTTAGGTAATGTTATTTCTTAGATGCACTTTCTTCTAAGTACATATCAGGATAAGTATCTCTCTTAATAAGTTCAAGTACCTTACTGTTAGTAGGGTTCTTCATCCAAGTGATTACTGCATCGTCAGTTGCACCCAATACAATGCTATCACCATATAGATAAACCTTGTTCTTAACGTATATGACATTTTTGTCTTTAGCGTCAATAAACATCAATCTCAGATTAATATCTCCACCAGTATATAGGTCAATAATCTTCTCTGGAGATTTATGTGATATTTCAAGCAAGTAGTCTGTAATATCTGCGTCTGGTGCATTACGCATATTCTTACCAAGCAATCTAGCTTTAAGTGCTCTACCTTCTGCACCTTTAGGGTCACCATAGATGTAAGAATCAGCATCGTGGATAAGTTTCTTCTTAGAGATTCTCTTAGCAGTATCATATCCAGGTCTTTCTACATATAGCTCAGCTGTACCATAACGAGCACGAGTCTTACCCTCAGCTATTTCACCATCAATTAGTAAATTTCCTTTAGAGTCCCTTGCATCTCTTGATAATGCAATAAGAGGGCAATGTTGTATTGAGTACCACTCAGCAGCCTGCCATTCATCATTTAGGTTAAACGTAGTACCATCTTCAATGATGAACACTTTATTCTCAGGAATAAGTGGTTTACCTTCATTTCTATCCTTATCGGAGATAATCATATCACCCTTACTATCTACTGGTCTCACGCAATCAGGGAATCTACCAGTCTTCGGGTCTCTAACAGGATTCATGAAGTACTTCTGTCCAACTTTACCGAACACACTTCTTAAAATAATTATATCGTCTAAAACATCAGCCATATTAATTCGTATTTTTATTGTATATCATACATCATCTTTATAATAAGTATGAGAGGGACTATAGATTAGCCCCTCCCAACACATCTTGATTATATATTTTTATTACGCTTCTTTCATAATGAAGCTTCTGTATGGAGAGAATACTCCAACACCAGAATAACCCCAGTTGATTACCTTAGATGCAGCTGTAGTACTTGAAACAATACCAGAGCTTAGACCATCTAAACCACCAACACCTGGATACTTGTTAGTAATGAAGTCACCACCCTTTAATGTAAACATTTGCCCTCAAATACACTTGTTGTGTAAATTTAGGAGTGCACTATATCTTTAACTTATTCCTGTAAGTATATTATTCAATATATTTAAAAATGAATCCTCCAGCTGTTTTACGTTTGCCAGATAAAACGTTAGGGGCACCACAAGTATCAGCCTTTGCTTCTCTCACTGTATTGAATACTTGTACAAGCCCACCATTCAATGTATATTTACCAACCTTTCTTGCTTGAGTTTTAGTCTCCAGTTTCTTCATATTAGGTAGTTTAGTAGCACTCCACTGGAATCCATAAGCGGAATTTCCAATTCTTAATGCTCTATAGACTGCTGATGGGTTCTGTATTCCTAATTCCTCTTGTAAGTCCTTTAGCGAAGGAATGAATTTTATAAACTCTCCAGATAATGTATACTGGTAGAACCCATTATAAGATTTTCTTTTGGGAACCACAATTGCATCAGCATAATATGTAGTTACATAACAGTTACTAATACTATAATTGCCTGAAATAGCCGTAGAGAGGTTAGCTGTTGTTACACCAAGAAACTTAGAACATTCAGTAATTGATTTAAACTCCTGTAAATAATTACCATCCTTATCATATAGATAGCACTTAGTTTTATTCTCATCAATTTTAAACTCTTTTGGATTAATGGACTCATACTTATAGTCTGTCCACAAATAGCCTAGGCTAGGAGTTCTTTCAAATATTGCTTGCCCAATACAGGAGCTGGAACATTTGTATTCTAAACTAGCTTCTGTTATAGAAACCCACTCCTTAATAAAGTTACCATCCAAATCGTATTGATAGATAGTTTTTACTTTAATCGGAGGTAAGCTCCCACCTAGAGCAACATTGTAAGTATCCTTTCTGCTTATAAACTCTTCGTCAACTAGCCATCTTTCTAAGTCTAATGCATCCTCTAAAGTGTCAAACACTTTAAGAGTCTTCCTTATAAACTTACTTGGACCGTACTTATTTACAGCAGCCTCAAAAGGAGTTTTACTATACCTATATGTACTTCTATCAGTTACTTTTATACCATTACCTAAATATCCATCGAAATCATATGGAGTTTCAGTTCTATGTACTCCAATGTAAATCTTCTTGTTAGCTGTATTTGTTGTTAAATATACTATGTATTTCATTTTTAAATTGTTGATTTTACTTACTCATTAAGTTATCTCCCACTTCCATTAGATATCCTAATGTACGTCTCGCGACTAGCCTCTGGACTTTCATTGGAGCTACGATTACCATCGCCTGCATATCCCAATGCTTAGCTGCTGATTGTCCTTGTTAACAGGAGTTCCAGCAATTCAGGAGTTATTTGTCATTTATCAGTTTAAAGTGTTATGCAGCTGCTACCCAAATGTTACTTAAAATAGCAGGTTCACCACTAGTCTTATCAGCAGTAAGGTCAAGCATTAGACCAAAGCCCTTCTCAGAACCCCATTCACGAGAGAATGTTCTGTCCACCTTGAATGAAATAGTGTTACCACCCATTTCATAGCTATTGAATGTAGCACCAACGTCTACATATCCGTTAGCCTTCTTAGACCATAGATAAGTACCACAAGTTTTGAATCTTGCAAGCCACTCTGATAGGCAGCTTTGGATGTCATTCCACATCTTCTCGTTGCAGATGAATACATACTTATTACCAGTTGGGTTTTCACTCTTCTCATTCATCATAGCCATAGCTGTAGTGAATGCTTCTGGAGTAAGTTTATTGTAAACATACTTAGATGCAAATCTCTCGATTTGTGGGATGATACCGTCACCAATATAGATTGGACGACCAGTGTCAGGGTCAGAGATTGTTGGTTTACCGTTCTTATCTACGTTAGTCTTATTGAATAATAGACCTTGGTTACGAACTTCCAAGAAGTTTCTTAATAGATTCTTCTCAAGAGTATCCATCTTGTACATTGTTTCCTTAACAGCACCATTGCCTTCACCTTTACCAATGCTGATAAATGTTTGCTCTAGTGGCTTGAATAGAGAAGTATAGCTGTCATCAACACGGTGTGTAGTGATGTAACCTCTATGTCTTTCAATGTTAGATTGATACTTAGCATAACCCTCTTCGTGTGCCTCAGGCATAGCGTTAGATTGGAATCTTGTAGTGTCACCAATCTGGCATCCGTCTAGGTCTAGGATTGAAGAATAGTCGTTATCAATTAGTCTTACTTCAACAGTCCAATAATTATCTGCAACTCTTGTGGGTCTAGAGATAACTTGGCATTGCTGCATTGTTTTGTCAATCTTAAAAATGTCATACTTCTGGTAATAGTTCTCTTTGAAAGCCATTACGATGGTTGTACCACCTTCACCATTAGTTGCTGGAACATTTGCGAACTCAACTCTCTTGATGTAGTTGGTTTCAACTTCCCACTCGAAGTACATACTATCAATGCTTCTGTATTTGCTATTTGACTTAGAATCCATATAGAAGATATTTCTTAGAGATTCTGTCAAGTAAGAAGCAGTTAAATTAGGGTAGAGTCTTGAAACTATACCAAGTCTAGTTGGTTTTGTACCTAAGAACTTATAGAAGTCTTCATAAGTTCTGGTTTCGCTCATTGTAGGGCGATTTGTTACGAAATTTGCTACTATCATACTTTATAATTTAAATTTAATCTAAATCATCAATTGTTATTACCTTCTTAGCAGGGGCAGCCGTACTACCTGCTGTTTTTTTGACCACTGTCTTAGCTGCATTTGGAGCTTTACCTCCCTTAGCATCTTCAAACCCTTTATTATAATTGTATTTAGATGCTTCTGTAATCTTCTGTTTGTAATAATCAGTAATTTGACTAAACGCCTCCTGTCCTTTAAGCGCATACCAAACCATGCCAACTAAGGTCTTAGGGTCATTTAACGCTTTGGCGATGTGTCTCACTCCTGCAACATCTGAATCTAAGATAAAGCTAGCAATTTCATTCATATCGTCCTCAGACAAGGTTAATGAGGACTCACCCAAGTCAATGGTATCATTCTCTTGAATTGCAGCCACAATAGTGTCTTCGAACTCTTGAGCAGCTTTCTCAGCGGCTAACCTTTGTTCTTCCTCTTCTTGTTGAGCTAGCAACTCTTCTTTCTTCTTGTATTCATTGCGGATACCTTGAACCTTCTTCTGATATAGTGCTTCATTCTGTTTAGCTAATTCTAACTCAGTAGAAGCATCTTCCTCAGTAAGCTCTGGGACTTTAGCTTTTAAATCTATAAGATATAGTTCATCATCTGGGATAGAATCAATCTCATATACAGGAGTATCTTCTTGATTAGAATCTAAATACTCTTGAATAGCTTGCTGGGCGATATACTTCTTATATTCATCTGCGCTCAGATTACTTGCCCTTAGCTCATTAATAAGACTAACTTCATCTTCTGCTAAACCAAAGTCAGACTCATCATAATTTAAGATTTGAAGTTGTTCCTCCCTTGAAAGTTCATTAAAACTTTTCTCTTCAATCTCTCCTGCTTCATTCTCAAATTTGATAGCTTCAGGATTGATTCCTTTATCTTTTAGTAGGGAAACGATAATGTCCTCCTCTTCTGGCTCGTTAGTTGGCTCATCCTCGTGAACTTCCTCGTCTTGCGGTGCAGAACCATCAAGCCAAGGCTTCTCATAGGTATCTTCGTCAAACTCATTCCCAGGAGTTACGTCTTCGTCTAATCCTACATCGTCAATGTCTAAATCCTCTAATTTCATACTCATATTATTCCCTTTTAAAGTTATTTGCAAAATTAAGGAAATTTTAGGGGTGTCCAAAATGATTTGATGAAATTCATCAATATTTAAGAACACCCCTAATTATTATCCCTGTATTGCCTTGATATAATCCAATATACCCTGTACGTGCAAGCGAGCTATAGTTGCTCTACCCTCATCTGACAGTAGATACTCTACGTCCTCTTTATTATCTTGAAACAGATTCTCTGTTAAAACTGCAGGGCACTTAGTCTCTCTGCATATAGCTAGATTCTGTTTCCAATATACTTGTGTTTGTGAATATTTCCTTAGTGTTAAACCCTCTTTACGTGCTGCTTCAAACAAGCACTCTGCTAGTTTCTTACTCTTACTTGAGCTATTGTTAGATATGAATACACTCCAACCTTTGGCATTCATCCAATCTGCCCCGCTACCAGCAGCATTACAGTGAATTGACACCAATACAGTATTAGCTTTTCCATGTATATCACAGTATTGGTTTACTATTCGGCATCTCTGCATAAGTGGTACATCTATATCGTTTGTAACTACCAACTCAACATTAAAGCCTTTATCAATTAATTGTTTCTTTACTTCGTTAGCAATCTCTCTACAATATTTGTACTCTCTAAGTCTACCATCTGGACTTCTTTTACCAGGAGTTGATTCTCCGTGACCTGCGTCTAATAGTATTATCATAATTTACTAAATTTTAGACAAGTGTCTACTATACTTATATCTATATTATTCTCATCATCTAGCTTTTTAATAACATCTTTTATTATTTTAATTTGTTCGAATGTTATCTCAAACTCTTTATCCTCTTCCTTAGTAACATCCCATGTAACCTTCCCATCTTCTGTTTTAAGATTTAGAGATTCTGTTTCTTCTTTCGTAAACTTTATAGTTTTTATTAATTCTAGAATCTCTACTAAATCGGTTAATTTCCCCTGAGTGGGAAGTATAGCTATAATAGCCATTCTATCCTTCGCTGTTAATCCTATTTTCATTTTAATTAACTATGTCTTGATAACCCTACTACCAGCCCATTAACTACAGTAATTGAGGCGTGGTCAAAATCTACATCTTTGCCATCAAAAGTACATCCAGAATACACCAGACCTGGAGTTAAAGTTCCTGGTGCCGGGTTCAATACAACTCTATTACTTTGATTATCTACAACAGAGCCATATTGGTCTTGTCTAGCTTGGCTAAACGGCCAATTACCTTGTCGATATCCATCTGGACACTTTGTAAATATCATATTACCTAGGTTTACAGATTGTGTGCAATAAACATCCCCATCAAAATACCCCGCTATCATTACATCCTCATTGGGTGTTCTGGTTGGAGGGTCAACACCCTCAGTAACTGCCGCCCATAGAGCAGCATTCATATGCCCTGCCACTTTTATGCCATAGCGGTTATCCTTATAGGTGAACGCATTAGCATAGTTGAATATTTCAAGGAAGGCGGGATTAGAATCAAATAATTCCCTTTTTCCAACACCTAGCTTGAACCCAGACCTCTCATAAGCTGAGCCCCACATAAAATTTTCAAGTTTCTGCCATAAGATATGTGTAGCATCATGGTACAAACTATAAGATACAGGTTCTATATGTATGGAACCTATTCTTCCAGAGTCTGCCACAATAGTACCCTGAACATAAGCATTCTTCATGTATGCGTTATATAAATAGGCATCCTGACCATATATATCACCATTTTGGTCTATCTTGGCATTTAATTGGTATGTATCAGGAACTAATTCTCTGGACCCGTCTGGCTTCCACTCACTTCGCTGTCCCCATATCTCCAACCCATTAACTTTAACCCATCCATTAATATCTAATAAGACATTATCTAACTTACCCGTAGTCTTATCAAACATCTTACCAAGTGTCATAGCTAACTTATCTCCAATATAGAAATAAAACTTATCAGCATTCATACTGATAGATGTTTCATAAACAGGATTGCCGTCTTTATCAAGCACTGGTTCTCCATTCTCATCCAAGACAGGAATCTTCTCGCCTTCATCATTTAGAGTTTCCTTTATTTCTAGTCCAGCATTCTTGAACTTTAATAATATATTCTCTTCAGAGAAGTCTACTATAGACTGACCATTATTTAAATAAAACTCACCAGTTAGAAACACATTCTCACCGTATAGACCAAATCCATAGGGTTGTTTCTTGCCAAACATTTCATTGTAAATACCATCAAGTCTTCCAATTCTTACTTTTGTAGTCTTTGTAAGAGAATGTCTGTACTTGTTATCTCTCATCTTAATAACAGATGTTTGTGTAGGATATTCTGTACAATAATATGTTTTAGTTATAACATTCTCCCCGTCTTTAATGTCTACTGTAAAGGTAGGAACACCTTCTATTGAGGGAGATTCTTGATAATAGTAATTATGCTTAGTTGACTTATATATTAGTTCCTTTCTATCATATAATGGAACATCATATAGAACTGAATAATCAGGTCTATTTAATTCAGTGATTACATCCATGTATGGTCCACCATCATCACTTGATGTTAAATATAAAGCACCTTGCCTCTCGGTGTTAAATATGTTTCCCATTTGAATCATATCATCACCTTCAGATATATCATCCAATCTATCACTAGTAGTATTAGATGAAGATACTTGCTTCCTGGCTCCTGTATTAACATCATAGCTAGTTTCGGTCTTACTGTACTGAGTATTGTTATAAGACTCTTCTGAAGAAGCTACTGAACCATCTTCATTATAATGGATTTCAGTATAAATATCAAATACAGATGTAGCTTTCTGAACTATAAATTGTCTAGATTCCATCTGTGACATTACTACAGCATCATAATACTTTATATTGCCACCTGTATATTTCTGACACCTTATTATATCTCCTGGTTTAAACAGGGGATATTCCTCATCATCGGTATTTACTACCCACAAATTAGGCATCACAACAGTAGTATTCATACTACTATTAAATTGGCTATTTGATTCTGTAATAGCTTGATTGACTATTGTTGTGTCAAGTCCGAAGTATTTATAGAATGGTTGTATTGGTGTTAGGTAAGTACTATTAAATCCATTCTTCTCAAAGTCTTCTGTGGCAACTTTATCACCCTTCGGAATCATATAGAAAGCTGTATCCTTATTAAAAGTCTCAGTTAGTGTCCACTCTAATGGAATAGTACCTTCATCCCACTTAGTAACCGTCATTCCCATACTGATATAGTATAGAGTTATACACTTTCTAAATGCAATGTGGTTTTGGTCTGATGAAGTTGATGTTAGTAAAGACTCATCATATAAAGTTTGCGGTCCTCTAAACAGAGTATTATTAACAAGACCTCTAGGGTCTTTAACATGAATTATAAACTTATAGTTTACAAATGTTTTAGGCGTGGTATTAATTGAATCTGCCTTAGATATTTCTTTCGTTCTGGTGACTGTACTAAGTGTATTAGCCCCATTACCCGGAAGGGGGATATAATACCCATCTGTTGATAATAGCTTCAACATAGCATCTATATTTGCACTTGACCCAGTCCATGTGCCAATACTTCTGAGTTGTGCATCTGTTAAAATAGTGGGTTGCACAGCCTTACTACATTTACTTGAATTAGTAACCCAGATACTTCCATTGGTTGCACTTATCTTATTGATTACCAATTCATATACTCTCATAGCCTTTCTAACTACAAGATAGTCAACTGTTAGTGTATTGGTATTTGCATCCAATCTCCAACCATAACCACCAAATCCTGACATAAAATCAGGGGATGTCAAGCTCCTGCTAGTAACCAAATCTCCATACATACGGACATTGTCCTTAAAAACCCAAGTATCCTCAGAGACTCCTTTGCCTTTAAATGTCCAATTTCCATATATATATTCATCTACGTTCTTCTTTGCCAAATCATCGGATGAATATCCATTAATAAATTCAGCATTTAAGTTACTAACTAGCTTAGACGAAGCCACTATTAAAGGAGGACCAACAGTATTGATTTCTAACTGTCCAGTCATTGTGTCTCCTTTACGTCTTACATACCCATCATCAGCACCTTCTGCTGCCTCTATTAAGGCTATATATCTCTCATCATAAGAAATATATAGAGTGGATGTAAGTGTGTTATAAATGAAGAATCCATCTCCGGGATACTCCATCTGCTCCATCTCAAGTAAGCTACCAACTATAATAGTTTGACTTTTTATTTCTGATTCCTGTACTTGGTCTAATAATTTTAGAACATCACTAAGCACTCTAGAATTATTGCCGGTTTTGATATAAACCTTACCAAGAGTCTCAAGTACTAAATCAGTATACTTATTGCCAACTATAACTTTATCATTCCCTAAGAATGACTCAACTCGAATGTTTTCCATTGTTCGCTTTTAACGTCTTAAATATCCTCTCGAACTCATCAATGTCAGCCTCACCAAACTTAACTGGTTTACCAAATAGCTTAACGACATATCCGTCTTTAGCACGAACCTTCATAACGTCACGTAGCGCATTTCCAAATA
>OBIN01000027.1_pt1 | contig 23397 bp, 26 predicted proteins | sample 1481581 | NCBI WGS metagenome assembly OBIN01 (sample SAMN02044685, study PRJEB22538) | human gut metagenome
AATACTTCCTTTACATTCCTTTCAAGTCCAACAACCGATCCTGGAAGAAAAGGTTTTATAGGTAACATAATCCATAAATAGTTAATATTCCCCAAAACATCACTTAACTTACTACGGTTTCAGGGCATTATGTCACTATTAAATAATTATGAACTACATAATAAAAGAGAAGAAACATCCTAACGTTCCCTCTCTTTACCACGTTCTTTAGTATTACCTTTATTATTTTTGTCAATCAAATCAAGCAATTTCTTTTCAGGAATACCAAATTCTTTGGAAATATCTCTAAGTGTTTTCTTAAAGACTTTATTATTATGCTCCAATTTCTCCAATCTATTCATTAAAGATTCAACATTCATCTGTTTCTTTTCATTAGCCTTTAAAGTATCCTCTAAAGCAACTACCCTCTTTTTAAGAAGATAATTGTTTTTAACAATAGCCTCTGCCTCCTTAGGAGTACAGGTTTCAAGTTGCTTATTAATAGTGCTATAGTAAGTTTTAATATCAATATGCTTTGCCCTGGAGCCTCTAACCCCTCTTATAAGGTTATTGAACCTTTGCGACATATAATTAGCGTATTTATCTTGCCACTCTCTAAGCTTTTCTTTACCATCAAAATAAACATTATTTTTAAGTTCGTATATATTCTTTTTCTCATTGTAGAATTTAGGTACTATAAGAGCGTGTATATGTGGAGTTGTTTCCATTTATACCCTCGGTTTCCCGATATTTATTAGGGGATTAGACTATACCATCAACTCATAAAGTCGTGTCTATTATAGTCGTTGAACGTTCTCCTATACGGAGTTTCGCTGCTGATTATCCAATCCTAACAATTTTTAAACTTTCACGTTTACCATTTCTAGTTGCGTTGTAGTTTGTTAGGCTCTCAAATTAACGAATTAATAGTACTTAAAACTTCTGTTTGTAATTGTAATAATGCTTTTCTTTTACCAAATTTAGTAGGACAATAAGGAATACTAACCAATTTAATATTATTTTTAATACAAAATTCTTTTTTATAAGTATCATGTTCAAAAGTATTTTTAGAAAAATATTGATATTTTTCATAATGATGTTCACCTTGAATCTCAATAGCAGTATTAAATTCAGGTAAATAAAAATCAAAACGTAAATTTCCACCATTAATACCAGTTAAATTATTAAAAGTTTTTTGAAATTCAAACTCAATACAATTATTTATAAACATTGAAATAACTGTTTTTTCACCTATGGAATTACAATTACAAATAGGACAACCTGAACCACTTTTAAAATGGTCAATATTGTAATTATGAATATGACCATTAGGGCATTTCATATATATCTTTGTATTTGTATTTATATAATTACCAATTATCTCAAAACCTCTACTATTAGCAATTATTTTTAAATTTTCATATGATTTCTTTTTTCTATTTATAATTTCTTTAGACATACTTATTGAACAACTTCTACATCTATGTCCTGTCATAAAATCATTAGGTCTAACCGAATATATATGACCATTAGGACATTCAACCTTAACTTTAACCTTATTTCCACTATATTTATCAAAACACTTATACCCTTCCTCAGAAATAGCTTTTAAAAATCTCTTTTCAGCCTGTTCAGAAGTTCGTCCTTGACACTGAGGACAACGAACACCATTTCTAAAATGAGAAGGAGTAACCTCCCAACTATGACCATTATTACAATTAATTAATATTTTTTTACAAGCACCTTGATATTCTCCGATAACTTTATAATTAGATTTATCTATGCACAAGTAAAAATCTTCTTTTGCTTTATTATAAACATTATTATTCATATAATCACCTCAAGATGATTATATCATATTTCGTCAACTTGTATATATAAAAATATACAGGACTTTCCAGCAATTTAAGACATTTTCGATATATGTTACCATATAAAGGGACAAATTTTATCCAAGTGCAAACAAGCATATACACAATTCTCACCAAACTCTTGTTTTAAAAAAATAACATTAGCCTCATACCATTTCTTTTTATCTTCTTCAACCATGTGCTCAAAGAATCCTGGACTAGTAGTAAGAACTAAATCTCTTGCTATAATTGAATTTTTACGAGGTTTAACTCCTTTAAGATAGTCCTGTACTTTATCAGTAACGTTATGATTTCCAATTAGTACCTTATTCATTCGTGAAAGGGTAGGATCGGCGTTAGGAACTTCCATATCTCTTTCCATGTGCATCTCATAATATCTTATAGAATCGATATTATTATAACTAATCATCCCACCCTTAGAGGTAGTAGTACCATATTTATATTTTTCTCCCACTCTGAACACACAAAAATAGGCATTAGCAGAATAAGCAGAATATCGCTTATTAGCTTTCTCTAAAATCCAATCCTTCTGCATCCTCTTCATCATCTACTATCATTGTTTCAAGCTTTAAATCCATTATCTTATTTGAATAATCAAATTTTTGTAAATTTCTTTTTTTAGTCCATAGAGTACGTTTTTCAATATTGTTAGTAAATTCTTTATGCTTATAATATCTAAGTTGCAAATCTAATATAGGCTGCTTATTATGACAAACTACAAGCATTTCATCATCCTTAAGTGTCCTAATTTCTCCATTTTCAAAAAGTCTTTTCTTAGACTTAGAATAAGTTTCGTGCATACCTTTTTCCATATTGTAAGTTTTAGTGGTAATTTCCGTTTCCCCACATAAACTAGAAATATATCTTAAAGTATCTTCATCATTTAACCCAGGTAACACTACTTTAGTTTTTAAATTATTAAGAATAGCCTTAGCGTTATATGCTCCGTATACCTGGAATAATTGAGATATACTTTGTAGGCACACACTTAAGCTTATATTTCTGCTCCTACAGGTAGCTGCATTACCACTCATATTATTTAGCATACCGATATTTGCAAACTCATCAAAGAGCATATGGATATTCAAAGAGTTATCTTCTTCAAAGGTATCTAATAGCTTATCAATAGCTTGTGAGAAAAAAGGTGCAATAAAAGGTGAAATGTAACTTGATTTCCTTTCAGGGTATATAATATAAAGAATTGAAGGTACTTTTCTAAAGGTTTCAATATCAAAAGTTGTCTTGCTGCTGACTTGATTTATTTTAGGATCATTAAATAATTTTAGGTTAGTAGCAAGAGTTATTTTTATAGAACCCTCTGTCCTATCTGCTCCACCAACTGTTAAAAATGTCCTATACTGTTTCATTACATCAGGATTTTTAGCATTGGAGAATATTTTATATAACGAATCCGTATCTAAATTAACGATTAATTCTAGTGCAAATTCAACTGTATTAAATGGATATTCCTGTTCCTTAGCATATAATAAAGATGCTGCAAATAAAGGCTCTGCCATCTGTATCCATTCCACGCCCCCAGCTTTCTTACCTGTTTGTAATTCTATAGATAAAGAACCATTAAATAATAGCATTGAGGCTAACTGTAGCACCTCTGAGGTATCTTTACATTCAGTAAGTATATTATAATACTCACTATCCTCAGGGTTTAAAGGACAAAATTTATATACCTTTCTGCCACAAACTTCTTCTTGAAATTTAGAAGTCTTTTCAAACAATTCTCCCTTAGGATCAGTTACTATAATACTTCCTGTCATATTATTTTTAAGTAAGTTAGGAAAGAAAAAGGAAGTTGTTTTTCCTGAACCTGTAGGTCCTAAAATGCAAACTCCTTCTCTATCTGCATTAAATCCTAACTGAATATCCTTAGAAATAATCAATCCATCATTACCTGATAATTTGTCAACAATATCTGTATCTGCCACATATGCAGTACCAACCTTATCTATTTTCTTTCTTCTACTACTCATAATAGCCGAATAACTCTCAGCACCCACTAAACCAACGCCACTTAAAATTGTGAATAACATTAGGCTATCAATAATCAAGTTCCCTCTCTCCTTTATTTAATTGCTTTTGGAATTTCTTAACCCTCTTATTCACTTCATGGTCTAATCTTCTAACGACCTTTTTCCATTGTTTATTTTTGCTTTTCTCTGTAGCATTAGGCATCAAATATCCATAGTTTGAGGGCATTAAAAAGCCTAACTCAAACTGACCTAGATACATATTGCTGGTATAAAGTAAATCAGGAGGTTCAATATTTTCTTCAATGTAAATTCCATGATAATTGTCAAAAAAAATCATGTCATAAGATTTATAAGACTTTGTGTTTTCAAAACTCTTTTGAAATGCAGAATATAGCCGATTGATAGAATCATAACTCTTATTAGTATTAATTTCATTTATAGACTTATAATTCATAACTCATTCTCCTTATCAAATTCATCTTGTAAACTTTTTTTAAGTTTTTTAATAGAGTTGTAATATCTAACCTTCACATTTCTTTTATAAAAATCATTAGCATCTTTGAAAGTATGCTTATCAAATCTATCTCCTAAGTCCCCAGGGATTTCAAATAAATCTAAGCCTGGACTTATTTCAGTATCACCCTTAGTAATTTTTTTATAAAAAACATGAGTATTATCAATTTTAAATTTATAGATGCAATTCTCAGGAAATAAGAAAGCATTAAGAACTATACTTTTAACAGGTAGGGAGTTCATTATTACAAACTCCCTATTATCAATGTTTTTATAAATATCCATAAGGTACTTATTCACTAATATTCCTCCTTAAAAAAATGCTTATATAAGATTTTCTTAACCTGGTAGCTGCGATCCTGTTTTTCTATATCCTTTATCTTCTCTTCTAACTTTTTATCTTTATCAGTATCTTTAAAACTTATTGCAATCTTACTCATTTCCTCTACACCTCATCATTGATACATTCTACTAAGTCATTGTAATACTCTTCACTTATCAACTTTAGTTTAAGCATTTCCTTAGCCAAGGCTATATATTCCTTAACCTTCACATCATTCTTTCCTGGTCCATACTCGCATATCATTTCATATTCATTTTCTAAGTGGTTTTCTAAGATTTCTATTATTCTTTTCACCTTTCATTCTCCTTTTTTGTTACTTATAGTATTATCTTATTCACCTTTTAGTATAATGTTACACTTTATTTTATTTTTATTATTAATCCTTAAGGTTTGAGAATTTTGGATATAATTACACCTAGAGCCAACACAACAAAAAGCTATATTGACACTAGATGTAACTGTAAAAAAGTTAATCCCAATAGGAATCGAACCCCTTCAACACTCTACTTATTAATACTAAAAGCATATAAGCTACAACTCACCCTCGCCTTTTTATCTTTTAGCCACTCTGTACTTGTTATATACAGATAAGTCGTCCAATAGTAATAAATACTGCCTGTCCTCTTTATGGTAGACAACACCACAGTAACCCTATAAGTAGAGTAATTCCGTTTTAGAGCATAGCAAACAAGCTATACAATGGTTACTGCTCCCCTTAGTGTATTTCAACTAACTTTGCAATAGTCCTGGGGATAAGACTTTTCCTCTTCTTTATAGTAGTTTTACGGCTGATCCTACTACATACCATATAGGTGATATGCGACCTATAAATTAAAACCTTTCATCATTAGAATTGTAAGTGCCACAAACATTACACTTAACTTCAACACCTTCATAATTACCAAATTCATCACAACATCCAACAACAGAGCAATCATCAGAGCCACATTTAGTACAAAAAATATCAAAATCTTGTAATTTTAGTTTATCTTCCATAAAACAAACCTCCTTTTTTGCATTAAAAAAAGCCTTTCCCAGTAAATACATACTGAAAAAGGCTTGTAAAATCTTAAATATTAATGTATACTCAATTAAGTAATTGAATATAATTATTATTAAGTATTTAGTCTTTAAATAGGTCTAGTATTTATTGATTGATACTTAATCTTTAAGTTCTTCAAGTAGTTTTTAGTAGTGTGGTTACTGAAAATTATTGTTTATCAAAGGTTTGCCGACCTGAGATAAACGGAAGGACTTTTTTATTTAGTTTTCATATAGAAATATATCATCATTTTGTGGATAAGTCTATAGAAAAATTAATATTATCCACACAAAAAAAAGAGTAGTTCCCCAACAACTACTCTCTTTCTTTGTAAAATGTCTATGGTTTTTTAAACCCTTGCCAAATATAATTATAAACAAAAAAGACAGTATTTTCAAGAAATACTGTCTTTTTGCAAAATATTAGAGGTACAATAGCAATCACCATCAACCAATAAAAAAGAATAAAATTAAAGGAGCAAAACGATTTACCTATATTGTAACTCTAGTTACATATTTTAGCAATAGGTAACATTAAAGTATTTTGGTTTAAATCTTCTGTGCATATCCTTATAGCCTCAAACTGGTCATATTCCCCAGCCTCCTCAATATTGAAAGTATAGCCAAATTCATTAACTTTCCAATAACACAAGTGATTTCCAATAGTCCTTTCCATATCAACTAAATAATAATATTGCATTTATCTCAACCCTCATCCTTTCTACAAATTATTGAAATGTTCAAATATTTGTTTTTCATTACTTCCACAAAAACCTTGACAATAAATATATTGTTCATCACCAATACATTCAGAAGGAATATCTTGCTCCATTTTTTCTTTATCAAACCAAATTTCATATCGAACAGTTTTATAATCTTTATCGCCAATTTTAATAACATTATTGATTTTAAGTAATACTTTATTTTCTTTTTCTGCTAGAATAACCTTTTTTATATTATTCTCCAAAATCCATACCCTCCATATCTTCTATATCATCAATAACCTCATCAGAAATAGTTTGTTTAACTGGTTCGATAACTTTTGGCACAACTGCAATAGGTTGACCTATTGCTAAGTTGTATAATCCTTGTTTTATAAGTTGTGTAGGCTTTATAAGACTACCTTCAATAAAATCTATAATTACCTTGTCTTTAGGATCATCTTCATTAAGATAAATTCCTGAAATTCTCATTATCTAGCACCCCACTTTGTTTGAGCGATTTTCTTATTTCCTTTAGCATTTGCAAACAATGGTGATTCTACCATGCTAACATCCTTTCTAACGCCCTTCAATGTATCTCCTAGTGTAATTGTGCCTCCACCACTAAACCATAGCTTGTAGGCTCTCATATCGTCCTTAAAATTAATAGCGTTAAATAAATCATCTATAAAATCACGTTTTTCAGTATCAATGTTCTTAATAATACCTTTATTAACGTATTCCTCCACTATCTCAACAGTATAATTTTCTCCGTTAAGATTATTTTCTTTAGTTCTAACCTTATCAAATAAATTTAAAATTCCCTCAGGTACAGTGAATTTATTAACCAACTTGCCTTTCTTATAGCAAACTACATTAGAAGTTCTTCCCCCTATATCAATAAGCATTATATCGTCTTTTCTTTCATCTTTAGGTATTGTATAGTAAGCTGCAATTCCTTCTCCGATTACTGCTATTCTGTTAATTTTAATAGTTCTGTATGTCTTATTATCAATTAGCACCTGGTATTCGTTATTAGATAAATCACTTCTCAGCTTTTCTGCTATACCTAAATTATCTACTGGAACACCAAGAGCTAAATCTACTGAGATAGGATTTACATTAGGCACTGAATTTGCTATTGCATATAAAAGATTAGGTAAGTAATCCTTTTTAGCTTTATTAAATTCATTGTCAAATAAACCTCTCTCTAGTAAATACTTTTGTCCGTTGAACTCTATTGTCCCCTTTCCTAGTGGATCATAGTCCTCTGCTTTTGTAAAATTTGAAGAAAATATAATTTCCTCACTTGTCTTAATGTTAGAATTTCCTAAGTCAATTCCTAAAATCATAATGTTTTCCTCCTTTTATTAAAGTGTTATTTAGCACTATTTAGCACTGTTTAACACTAATATATGCTTATTTTTTCAACTTGTCAATACTTTTTAACACTATTTAACACTATTTTATGCTTTTTATGTATTTTAGTGCAAAAATAAAAGGTAGCCTTTCGACTACCCTCTAAACTTTACTTATGAAATATATGATACCAACACTTAGGACCAAAGGATTTAGCATTACCATTAGATAATCCGTACTTAGTATTATAATTAATAATAGCTTTTTCTGTCATATACTCAGCTTTACCATCAATAGTACCTTCATACATTCCTTTAACTTTCAACATAGATTGCATTAAATATACATATGATCCTGTAGAACCTCTAACAACTGCTTTATTTTTAACTAATTCATACACTTTACATTCCTCCTTATTTTGTGGCTTTTCTTGCACTACTTGCCCTGTAATTCCTTCTACTATTGCATCTGCAATTAATTCATATCCTAAACCATTCCATTTTTTAAAGTCTGATTCTACATCTACAAAAGCCATTTCTATTAGCATAGCTGGTGCTATTGTATGTCTTAATACATAAAGCTCTTTACACTTATGTCCTCTATTCTTAAATCCTGTTCTATTACAGTAAGTATCTATTAACTTCTTAGCTTGTTGCTTTGCTCCACTTGTATTGGTAGTATATATTTCTGCTCCTGTTCCTCCACCAGCATTTAAATGTAACGATAAAAACAAATCTAACTTTTGTGAATTGGCTTTTTTAACTATAGCTGCTAATTGTTCATCTACAGAATTTGCACTATCACAACTACAATCTATTACAGTATGTCCTAAAGCCTTTAATTTCAGTATAACTTTATCTCCAACTGGTCTATTTTCTTTAGATTCGTTTAATAATCCTATTGCACCACATGGACTTTTTTTCCATACACTATGTCCTTTATCTACGCCTATTATCATATTAATTTCCTCCTATAAAATAGGAGTAAGGAAAATCCCTACTCTGTTTTTGGTTCAGTAGCTTGTCCTAGCTTAGTTATTAAGTCGTGTATAAAATTAGAACCTCTACTTAGCAGAATACCTGTTAAAATTACACCTAAGAACGGAATTGAACTGTCAACTTTAACTAAAGCTAACATATCAAAGTTTGTAGCAATAGCAACTACTAAAGCAACTACTAAAGCACCTATTCTATCTATAGATACCTTTCCGTCTTGCCAAGTCATTTTTAAAGTTTCCCACACACTTTCGACTATAATAGCCAAAACTAATAATGTAATAATACTCATTTCTTTCACCTCCTACTTTTTAATAAATGAAGTTAATAATGTCATTAAAAAAGTACCGAATGAACCAAGCAAACCTGTTACTATCCACTTTTGGTTACTTTCTATATCTGCAACCCTATAATTCACTACTTTTATTTTTTCTTCTGTGTTCTCGTTCATCAAATCCATTTTTTGATTTAAACTTTTATCTAAGTTTTGTATTAGTGACTTAATTTCCTTTATGTCGCCTTCCATAGTTGCCATTTTGATTTTAATATCTTGTGTATCTTTTTCTCCCATTAATCAAACACACTCCTTAGTAGTTATTTGTGCTACTTCACTTAGATTTTTTAAAGGATATTCCTTTCTTTCTAAGTAATTCTTCTTTAGATTTTTGATTAATTTCTGTTAATATCTTTTGTAAATATTGTGCTTTTTTATCGTCACTCATACTTGAAAAGTTACTAGGTAATCTACTATAAGCACTTTCTGTAGCTTTACCCATAATTCTTTGTAAATCATTTTTATCTTTACCTGATAAAGCTAAGGTTTGTTTTTTACCAGTTGAATTGGTATAAGTAATAGTTTTTGGAGCATAACGTGGCATCTGAATAGTTTCCCCACTCTTATTATACAAATCTAAAGCAACCTTTTCAGCATTTGTTGGAGAATAAATTGAAGTTTTTCCAGGATTTATCAAAGAGTTAAATGCTTTTAGTAAACCATCACCATAAAACTTCTCTTGTGTGTTACCCAAAGTATCAACTTTCTCAGGTAAACTTGTAGATAGTCCTGGAATTTTATTCTTAACTTGATTAATATTTCTTTGCATAAAATCACTATCATAAGCATCTCTAGAAATAGGATCAACAATATCATTAATAGATTTTAAAGCACTATTAAAAGGTACAAATTGTTGAGCAGCATTAGCGATTGAATTTCCTAATCCCTTCATAAAATTCTCACCTGACGATTGAGAGTTTCCAGTAAATAAATCTGCAACCCCTGTTAAAAGCGATTGGTCAAATACTGTTGCTCCACCCTTAGTTACTGCATTTGAGATATTTTCTAATAAATCTCCAAGCATAGAGCCTGTTTCACCTGAACTCTTATTCTCTTTTTTAGCTTTAGCAATATCAGCACCTACCATTAAAGGAATAGCAGCTGGTTGAATCCAATCTATAGAATTGTAGGTATTCCCTATTTTTAATGAATAAGGCATTTTACCAGCTTGTTTCTCAAGTGCTGCTGCCTCACCATCACTTGCTCCACTACCATTAATTAAACCTTCATCATATAACTTCATACCTAAGCCAATAAGAGCAGTACCTGTAAGAGAACGACCTAACTGATCCACTATTTCTTTTTGACTTAAAGCTAAAGTTTCAGGATTTTTTAAGTTTTTAACTAATTTATAAACCCCTTGTATTCCACCTATAGGAGAATAGTCTATAGCTTTATCAAGTATATTAGCTGGTGTTTTAACAAAAGGAAGAACTATACTACCAAAACCAAATTTAGGTTCACCACCAAGCTTTCTAGCATTAAAAACATTTTGGAGCGATTTCATTCCTGTCGCAATATTAGAATTGTTTTGAAAAGTTCTATGTTCAGCTACACCTTTTGCAAATTCCTTCATTTCATCTGTGATTTTATCAGTGCCTTTAATCTTCTTTTGTTGTCTTATAGCATCATCATAAGCAGCAGTATAGAAAGGATTATCACCAAGTTTTAATCCAAAGCTTGTAAGATCCTCTGCTTTAGATAAAACTTTATCTACAGGTTTAGTTAATTCTTTTATTGTAGGATTTTTTCCAAACCCTTCTCCCTTAAATGCTTTACTTGAAGGTAATTCATATTGACCTTGCGAAAGGCTTGTATCAATCCCTCTCTTGTAGTCATCAACGGAATTTTGAACTCCTTTAACTAATCCCTTACCTTGTGTCTTAAGACTTTCCAAATCAGGCATAAGAGTTGTACGTTGACCTGTTATTTTAGATATACCTTTATCTATTAATGCACCTGGAATGTCTTTAGCATTTTCAGCAGCACCCATAAACACATTACCTAACACGTTTCTAGTCATAGTTTTAAGGTTAAGCAATAAATTCATTCTTTGCACAGAAGATAAAATATCTGTTCTTGTAGTTGGAATATTATCTACTATAGATTTTTTTAACTCAGCAATAGCAATATCCTTATTTCTTCCATCAGGCATTTTTTGGATTTCTTCTGATTTAGAGATAAGATTACTAATTTCCTCATCATCCCAATAAGGAATATCATATTTTTTCATTATCTCCTTAACCATTTCTTTATCGCCACTAGCCTTAGCATTATTAAGTTCGTTTTCCATAGCCTTAAAGGTATCAGGATTACTCTTCTTAATCTTGTTTTTAGCATTTTCAGTAATACTCTCAACTCTATTTAAAGTACCCTCAGGAGTAATGTTCTTCCATGTTCTGAAGGCTTGTAATGTTTGACCAGCTTTAGTACCTTCTTTGTTTACCTGGTCAAGCCAATCTCTTAAAGCAGTATAATCTCCTGTTTCCTGTGCTTGTTTAATAAGGTCTTTAGTAATCAAACCACTAGCAGCTACATCCTCTGCCCCCTGTATACCACTTTCTTTTAATCTGTTTACAGTACCTTGATAATCTTCCATTAATGATTTAGTAGCTTTCTCCATACTAGCCTTATTAGTTTTAACCTGGTGAAAATCAGCTACATCCTCAACTACTTTTTGAATATCAGGATCACTCATAAACTCACTATTTCTAAATGTATTGAACTTAGTCATATTATAATCTTCTCCTGGACCTGGCATCTTAACACCAAATTCAGTAGGATCAATGTCTAAAGTAAATCTGTCATCAACGCCTGGCTCACTATCAAAGTCCAGTCCGATACTTCTTTGCTTTTTAGGGAAATTATTAACCTTAATACCATCTTGTGCTTTATCAAAACTTCTTTCAGCTAAAGGAACGTTTGAATTATAGGATATATTTTCAGTAGGTTTTACCATTGAAGTCTTATTGATAGGATTTTCTGTAATAGACTTAGTAGTTTTAGGAGTTAATCCATCACTTAAAGGATTTTTAATATCCATTTTATTTAAACCATCAATATCAGGCTCATATCTTCTCTGTGAGGTACTTTCAAAAGCGTTGTCGATAAATTTATCACTTAAATTTTTAACGCCTCTAGCACCCTCTGAAACGCCTTTAAATGCACCTCCAAATAAAGCACCACCTAAAGCACCCTCAGCAGCACTACCTAGAAGATCATCACCATTATTAAATCTAATATCATCTGCCATATTACCCATAGCATTATCAGCAGCACCTCTAGCAGCACCCCCTAGTATCCTACCAGCTACATTATTACCTATCTTTTCAGTAACCTTACCACCAACTTTAGCAGCTATATCATCACCAAAATTAAGTAAGTTTTGACCTGGTGTGCCTGTATTAACACTAGCCAACCCAGCCATAGTACCACCCATATCAGCTAATTTATTTATAATCTTACTTCCTGTATCTTTAGAATAACCCTCTAAAGGAGAATTTTTAGCAATAGCTTTTTCCCCTCCAAAGGATTTAGCAGCACCATCAAGAAACCTATTAAGAACAGGTATTCTATAAGGAGTTTCTAAAACATATCCTAAACCACTAAAGAAACCATCAGGAGTATCAGGGTGCATTTTTTTAAAATAATCCCAGGATTCTTTTCCAAAAACTTCATCAGGAGCAGTTGCCCCTGAATTAGTTGTTGGAGTTTCCAAAGATGAATTGAAATCATTTTTTATACGATTATTATATTCTCTAATTTCTTTTTCTTTTTGTTGCTGCTTAATTTGAAAGGCAGCAGCCTTATTATCATAATCCGTATTAAAATCATCACTGTATTTTTTCCTAAATTCATCAAAGTAACTCATTGAGAACCTCCTTAATTAATTCCAAAGTCTAGTAAGTCACTATCCTTCATAGAATTATATGAATATTCAGGTGCTTGTCCTGTCCAATACCAATTATAAAGTTTCTTATAGTTAGAATATCCATAGTTTTTAATCAAATCATCTTTTCCTTTTTCAATTAAATTTCTAGCCTCAGATTGATTTCTAGGATTACCTCTAGTAAGGTCTTTAAACTGAGCATAGAAGTCGTTAAAACTTCCTTTAGATGACTTTTGTGCTGCTGCCTGAGCCGACCTTCTCTGTGCTGCTATTTGTTCTCTTTGAAGTGCTAATTGTGCTTGTCTTTGTTTTTCAGCCTCTGCTGCCTGGAACTCTCTTTGTCTTTCTGCCTCTTGAAGTTGAAGTAACCTATCATTCATACTTGAAGTTAACGTATTTCTAGTATCGTTAATCTGATACTCAGCAGCTTGTCTAGCTTTAGCAATATTACCATCTATAAGTTTTCTATAATCATTCTTAGAATTTAGAATACTTTGCAATGAATTTGCTCTATCTGTATTGATACGAGCATTTGCAGTAATATTATCTCCTGAGTTATAAGCACCTATAGCAGCCATTAACTCATTATTATTTTTTCTATTAATAGCAGCCTGAGTATCTACTCCTACACTTTGAGTTTTATATTCTTTTGATTTATCTTCAAATTGTTTATTATATCCATTTACAGTTTCGTTAGTTTGATTATTTATAGCTTGTATTCTTTTTGCTAAATCAGCGTCATACTGTGACTTTATTTTTGCAGTTTGTTCTTCTAAATATCCCACTTTAAATCACTTCCTATCTTATTTAATTCTTTTCCACATATAACAAGTAATATAAGGTTGTAGGTTGTTATGTGGTTGGTCACCACCTACTGGCTGTATACCATTTGATGTACTTCCTCTCCAAGTATCGCTCCCAAATAGTGCATATGTAACGCCAGAGCCACTTCCTGTATATAAATTGCCCGCTGAATAGCCGTTCCACTTAGGCGTATGAATTGGCATCTCATCTATAATTAATTTATGTGTTTTTTCACCGCCTGTTTTTTCTACTGTATTAAATTCTGTTTGTGATGCATCAACTCCAACTAAAGTTTTACCTTTTGCAAATTCTACCCATGTGCCACCCATTGTTGTACCTGGATCAGTTTTATTAACGGAAGTATAAATACTTCCTACTGGGAAAAACATATCTAAAACTTGCTCCTTAGTTATTGCAACTTTATCTAAATTTGAAATTTTGTTTTCTACTGTTTCACCATCTTCACAAAATGTAATATCAGCACTTGTATGGAAATAATATATATTCCTATTTTCGTCTTGCAATTCTACTTTATTTAAAGCCATATTTACCCTTCCTTTCTTTTAATTTTTAGTTCGTCCTTTTAGTCAATGGCGAATTAAATACCTTTCATAAGTAAGCAAGGTTCAAATTCTTTTGCTATATAATGATACATTCTAATCTGTCCACTATCTTCTCCAACTGTGCTAGGATGAACTCTATCTTTGAAATATTTAGATGGATACATACAAGGAATATTTGCACCTACATAAACATCTATATATTTGATACCATATAATTCACAAAATTCAATTATTGCATTTCTATAATCTATAACTTTTAGACCTAAACTGTTAGTTCTAGGCTCTCCATTATCTATATCTTGAGGGATTGGTGGAGGTGTTATAAAAATAACTTCTGCATTAGCACATCTTTCAACAACTTGTTTATATGTTGACATTAAAGCACCTTTAAAAGTAGTGTTTGCTCCATCAAAAGTACCTAATGGAACATTATATAGAAAATCATTAGTACCTCCTGCTATTAACACAAAGTTGCTATCACTAGGTATATATGCTATTCTTTCTGGGCTACAAAAACTTGCAGGTACTTCTATTGCTTCTTCAGGTTTTGTATTGGGTGGTACTGTGTTTGATGGTATTATGTTATGTGTGCCATCAGGATTTATATAATTTGTTTCATTTACATATGATATTCTAGTATTTGACCAGCCCATATTAAGCCCTCTTAAATTGTACCTACCTAATAAATTACTAAACCAAACTCCACCATAAGTTATGCTATCCCCATAAGCAGTTACAAATAGATTATCTTTTAAACCTCCATTACTTGTTTCATTTCCCCATCCACCATTTGTAACATCATTAACTATAAAATCTTGTGTTCTAAAACAATTTAAAATTTTATTTTGTTGCAAGATACCTATTAAACAATTATCTTTATCATCTGTGTTTCTAACAACTACCTTTATATTTCTATCATTAAAATTATAATAAATAAATAATGGATAATTAGTATCTAAATCAGAAAAGTCTATTGTAGTATTTACATTTAATGGAGATGAAAATTTATTTAAAGATAATACATACATTGTTTTAGGCAACTTTAAAGTTTTTAAATTAGTATCAATTATAAATCTATCACCACTTGTTATTAACGCTTGACCAACCCTATAGTTAAATGTAAGTTGAGTTTCTTTAATACTATCGCCATACCCACCATTAACAATACCATTAACCTTGAATTTTGTTATATCAAAAGTTTTTATTTGTGTTCCATATATAACAGCTATAAGCACATAGTCTTTATTGTTATATTGTTTTTCGACACATATTATATTTTTACTATTTAAATCTAGAACTAAATATATAGGTTTAGTTGCATCTAAATTAGAATAATTAATAGTTGTGTTCATATTTAATGGATTTCTATAGTATGAATGATAAAAAACTGTTATTGCATTTGGTATAAAAACTGTTTTATTAGTTGTGTTTATTTCAATAACTTTATCTACAAACCCATATAAATAATTTATCTTCATATGTTTGTGTTCTAATACATTCTCTTGAATCTCTCTACCACTAGCAATAGCTCTCACCGCATTTCCACTACTAGCATAAACCGTTCCACTTAGTCCTGTTCTTATATCTACTAATTCACTAGGAATAGTGCCATCTCCTGCTTGTGCTATAATCTCTCCTATTCTTGTATTTAATACTTCTAACTCTTCTTTTGTAGCTTTTTCTAATAATTCAGCAAATATTGAAATTATATCATTTTTATTAAGATTTATTTCACTCTTGCTTTCTTCCAAGGACGAATTAAGTTCACCAATTTTCCCTTCAAGTGTTTTCCCATCTGGGAAATTAATACAATCAGAAGAAGTTAGTATGTCCAAATCCTCTTCTGCAATTCCTGTGTTTTTATTTAAACGTTGAACTCTTGCTTTTCTTAGCTTAGATTTTCCTGTGTTTTTTTCCGACATTTCATCAATTACTTTTATTGAATTAGTCATATTAATTCTCCTTCCTAAAGTATTTTTAATCCCATACTAGGAGATATTTTTACATTTTCACTGCCACCACTTAAGCTTTGTGTTTTAGTGACTTTAAAATAAAATGTATTTTTTTCTGTTACTTGTGGAATTTCACTACAAACAATTATATTAGCTTTAGTTTTGCTAAGATCATTCATTCTCTCACCAATAGTTTTAAAGCTTTTACCCGTAAAGTTATCTTGCCTTGCTTCAACAACCTCTGCATTACTGCTACCAGCATTAATAATTAAGTCCTTAAACTTATCTTTTAACTTATCTAATTCACTTCTTAAGTCTGTAATAGAATTATTCATAGCAGCACCTAAGCCTGAAAATGCAACATCTAAATTATTTATATCAGTATTTGTAAGGTCTAAACCATTATTTAACTTATCTACAATAGATTGAATTGTCTTTTTAGTACCGTCAAAATCTTTTGCACCAATAGAATTAGCAGCATCAATGGAATTTAAAATATCTATTATTTTATTAATAAATTCCATTAACTCATTCCCTCTACTGTCAAAAAGTGCTTTTATTTCTACTGCTGGTCTATCAATTCTATTGCCTGAAACCTCACTATGACTAAACGTAAATCCTTGAAATTTTTGTATATCAGCCATAATATCACCTACTTTCTAAATCTAGCCAATAAAACATCAAAACTTAAACTTATTAAGTCAAGACTTTCATCAACTCTGTTATTTTCAATTTTGACTTGCATATAAACTATCTTCTTTAGCTTAGACTTAATTCCATCAGATAGTGGGAAACTATTGCTTATATAGCTAAATGGTTCATAATAAAAAGGCTCATATTGTTGTAAATCAACCCTTTCATAAGCTGCTACTTTTTCTTTATCAGCATTACTAATAATTGAAAGTGTTATAGATGATTTTTCATAAGGTAGTATTGAATAATACATTTTTCTTATAGTTTTTTCTCTATAATCAACGCCAAAATTTAATAATTTTGAATACCAATAAGCATTAATAGGCTCTCCGTTATCATTGTAAGGATATTTGTCTTTTTCATTTTTAAATCTTTGTATACACCCTTTCATATCTCCAAAATAAAGAGTGTCCTTTATCAAGAAACAATTAGCATTTATATTGTCAAACAAATACCAAATTTTCCTATCACTATCATAAATATAAACTTTACCATTTATAAATAAATAATATTTATTAAGGTAATCCAAAGAGATAGCATTTTCTATATCAGGTTCTTTTAGTAATAACGGATTAATCTTTTCTGAAATAACTTCAATATTTCTTTCATCTCTTATATTACTTTGCTTTAAAGCAACTATCCCTTTATATCTATCTAGCCAAACAGGAGCATTATTTACTACTTGTACGCTACTTGCAGCACACGTACCTGATTGTTCATTGATAGGCTTAGTTGTAAACACTAAATTGGAAGTATCATAAGCCATTAAATATAAACTTCTTTCTTTAATGACAACCAAACTATCGTATTGTTTAGCAAAATTCATAACTCTTTCAGTATCTGAACCAACATCAGTATATCCATTCTCAGGAAAATAAGTAGGATCATATAAGCCTGTCCTGTAAACTCTATTAGGAAATTCAGGATTTCCACTTAATAACGCCCTGGTATCATTAGTCCCACCAAAGAATGATCTTATGGTACAGTTAGTTATAAATTTCTTTTTATCTTTATTATCAGTTCCAGCCTCTATAACAAGAGTACCTTCACCATTAGCTGGAGGCTCTGTAAAAGTTACCTTTCCTTCTTCTTTATCTACTGTGAATCCTGTAGTTTTCCAATCAATACCTCCATTATGAGATACCTTAACATCTTCATCATTCAAAGGCTTAACCCCTAAGGTAAATTCTTTTTCTGTTCCATCAGGTGAAAAAGTGCTTTTAAATCTAGTACCTAAAAGGTTAAAATCCTCTAAAGCAGTACCATTCCTAAACATTTCAGGTATATATGGAGTAGGCTCTTTTACTTCTTTTCCATCAAATTCAAGATAATTTTTTCCATCCATAATGTAACATTTGTTTTTCATTGTAAAGAATTTAACCTTGTTATCAGCTAATCCAGCATATAATTCGATAGCTTTATTACCTTCTAATTTATACAATTTGTTACCATGAGCGAATATTTCAACACTCACCATATCTTTATTTGTATAAACATACATACCATTAATTGGACTATCCCCTAAACTATCAAATAGCTTTTCATATCCGTATCTTTTTCTTAAAGTACCCCTTACATCTAATTCAAAGTTACACATATCAGGACTTTCATTATCATCAATTTGAGTAGGATAGGTACTTACATTTAAACCTTTAAAATTGCTTAAAGTATAAATTTTATTTTTTTCCATAACACACCTCCTAAGGAGTGTAATAACAAACTATCTGAGGATTACTCTTTTTCTTCTTAATATCAATATTAGAAAGTAATCTCTTGTATTCATTCAAGAAATGTATCGCCCACTCACTCTGATCATCAATGTAAACTACACTTGCAGCTTTATAAGCAGTTATAAATTGAACATCCTCGTCAATTTCAAGTTCATAATCTTCTGATACATCACTTGAAAATGTATCAGGTATTTTTTCATAAGTTAAAATTATTTCTCCTGAATATTCCTTAGGTATTAAAATGTTATTAATATCCTCTGAATAGTCGTATAGCATTTCATCATTTAGAGTTATACTTTCAATCTGTTTGAATTTATCAGGCTTTTTAAATCTCTTATATTTAGCAGAAACAGTATCAGGTTCTAATAAAATAATTTGTTTATAAACAGGTCTGATTTTAGATATTTCAATTTGTGCATCACTTAAAGCACCTGGTATTGATAGTAAATAATCCTTATTATCTCCTGATCCTATAAGTTCACCATTATTGGAATATTCTCTTATAATTTGAATAGTTTTAGATTTTAATTCTCCTATGTTCATAGCAAACCTCCTTAAAAAAACAACCCCACAATTTTGTGAGGTATTCTGCTAATCAAAATTTCCATAAATTAATGGAGGAACTGCTCTTGTAAGTATTCTAGCAACCTCAACAGGTACTTCAACTTCTTTTCCTCTTTCTATCTGAAAATTATATCCGTTTATTCCTACAGGAACATATTTGTCCTCAGGATTCATGTTATCTACAGGAATTACTATTTTTACTTTCTTTTGCTTTTTTAATCCTTCCCCAGCATTTTTAATCATCTTGTCTAATTCAGCATTTGATAAATTAGATACTGAGTTAGGAACAACCTCATTTTTATTAACAGGCTTTTTCTCAGCTTGATTTAATTTTTCTAAATCATTATTTTCATTATTTTCTTCTTGTTTAGGAGTATTTAAAGCCTCTTTACTGAGATTCTTAATAACTTCTTCATCTTTATTTTTATTAGTTGCCATTTACTTTACCATCCTTTCATTATGTGGAGGGGAAAACCCCTCCTATTTTAATTAGGCAGTAGCACCATGTTCTATTCTTAGAACTGCAAGTTGTTGAAGTATAATTGTAGCAAACATACATTTCCATCCAGCAGTTTGTCTTTGATTTAATGGATCGTTTGTACCTCCATCAGTTTTAACGATAAATTCAGGACTTGATGATCCTTCAATATCAACAACACCAAAGGCATTAGAACCTAAAACTATAGAACAGTGAACATCAGCAGATTCAGCACCAGCTTTTGAGAATACTTTACTATTAGTGTTTGAAACGAACTTAACACCATATAATTTACCAATTTCACCTGAGTAAATCTTTTCTGCTGCTTGATATTGAGATACGAACTTCCAATTTTCATCATCTTGTAAATCGAACTCTGCATCTGCATCCAATAAGCATAAGTAATATCCACCCTCAACTGGTCTTACCTTATTTCTCTTCATAGCACGAACTGCTTTTCTGATTTCAAGAGAAGTTAATTTATCAGCAGGAGTTATAGCATCTCTTGCAGTTTTACCACCAGCGTAAAGTACATTAGTACCACCAACTAAAACATCCCTAACAATAGTATCAACTGTTAATGCAGCTTGATCTCCTTGCATATCAGCAGTTTCATCTAATATAGGATCGATAGCAGTTAAGTTGAGTACATCTGAAATTGTTACATAGTCACCATATTGTGCTACAGTACACTTAATTTCAGTAACCTTTAAGCTATTTCCATCAGGAGTAACACCTTCTGTTAATGGAGTTGTAGCAACTGGAAGATTATCAAATCTTCTGAATGATATAGTCTTACCTGAATTTTTAGGTAACTTCTTCTTTTGACCATATTTAACAAAAACTAAAGTGTCCTTTAATCTTTCTAAAAGAACTCTTTCATAGTATTCTTTCATTTCAGGGGTTAAACCTGAACTACCTGTTGTTTGAGTATTTGCACCAGCCATTTATAAAACCTTCTTCCTAAAATATTTACTACTTTAGAAGTTATAGTGAATTTAATCTAGCCTCTCTATACTTTTCAAACTCTGCTTTAGACATTGTTTTAAAGTTAGGAGTTTGAGGATTTTGAGCCTCATCAACTAAACTTCCTGGTGTAGCGATACCATTTGATTGAATGTTCTTTATTGTGGTTTGTTCCACACTTTTTGTCTGATTTTCAATTATTGTCTTTAAATTTTGAGGATTTCCCACGAATAATGACCATGCAGTATTAATATCAACGTTATACATATCAGCTAAGTTGCGAATTTCACCTGAATACTGATTGTATATAGGAGATAAAAATTCATCATTTTTAAACTCAGCCTCTTGTTGATTAATTGCATTTTGTCTTTCAAAGTTAGATACTCTTTCCTCTAATTCCTGATTTTTTCTAGTTTGCTCTGCTAATTGTTGAGCGATTTCAGGACTTTGCCCCTCAGCAATAGCCTTGTCGTAAGCTTGTTTTTCAATTAAGGCTTGTCTATATTCTGCCTCTGTGGTGATAGGCTTTCCATTCCATACCATACCTTGTGAGGCTATTAATTCATCTTTAGCCTTTTGGACTTCTTGTTGCTTTCTAGCCTCGAACTCACGCCTCGCCTTCGCATAAGCAGCATTAACCTCAGGACTTTGTGCCTGTGGTTCGTCATTAACTTCTTGTTGAGGATTAGTTTCCTCACCTTCTGTTACTTGAACACCAGGTTCAATATTTGTAGATTCCTGAGTAGTTTCAGTGTTTTCAACTTCTGTTTGTGGTTCAGCGACTTCCACATTGTTTACGCTTGTGTTCATTTCATCACCCATTTGTAAATCCTCCTTTTAGGTTTTTTACGCTATCCCAAGCGAATATATATAAATTTTATTTTAAACTTACTTTAACTTTCTTTGACTTTAAACCATTTTACCATTGTTAGTACCTATGTTTTCTAGTGATGGTTCATGTACTGGATTAATTCCAAGTGCCTGATCTCCACCCATGCTTAGATTAACTTCATCACTTATTGGTCCTTCCATACCTAAACCTTCACTTGTAGGATTAATAGGAGTTAAATCAGGATTTAAACCAAGTTGCTCTAGCAATTGATATATCTGATTCATCTTTTCCATATCGTTCAATAATCTTTCCTTGTTAGGAACTAAAGTATCAGGTAAATATTTAACGTACATATCAGCAGTTATATCTCCTTGATCCTTTAATTTATCTAAAGTTGACATAGCAACATATTCTGAATAAGTAGTTGCTGGACCAACATCAATTTTTAAACTATAAGGAAAATCTGCATAATCACTACCTTTAAAATCCATAGGTATATCTTGACCATTAATATCTTTAATTCTGACACTTCTTTCAGTGTTGTAATAGTTTTTGTAGAATTCTTCCCAAATTCTACCCACTTGCTTAATAAATCTATTAAATCTTTTCTTAATATCCTCTAAAGGCAACCCAGCACTCTTTTGTAGTAACATAATAGCTTGTGCTGCCATATCTGCCCCAGGAGCCTCACCAACTGCTGCATCATTAGCACCAGCTAAAGATTTAGTAGTATCTAAAAAGGCTTGTACCAAATTCATAGCCTGAGGATTAAATGCACTAGTATTCAAATATTTAAATCCATCACTACCATAAGCAGAATAATCAATCAACAATTCTCCTGGTGTATTAGTTACAGTTTGATTCCCTAAAGCACCTTCTTTAGCAACTAACTTAGGGAAAGCACTTGTTTGAACACCTAGAGCCATCATTCCATATAAGAAGTTAATTTGCTTTTGGTTAGGTATAATACCTTCTGTATCGCCTATACCATAGAAACACTTTTTACGTTCATCCCACCTCATTACTGCTATAGGATAAAGTGTTAGCTTAGTTGGAGTTTCTTTTTTGATGATAATATCTCCAACTGCCTTTTTGAAACAAACAATACCTTCTTCATTTCTATAATACTCTGTTAGAACTGTTACGTTTTTACTTCCGTTTAATTCTAACTTAGCTGGATCATAAATATCTGTATAATTCTTATCCTCACCTATCATATCTAAGTAATACTTCGATATACCATTATTTTCAGCTATTTTTTTCACTTTGTCAATATTTTCCCTCTTATGAATTAAAATCCAAGGTTGCTTTTGTATATCTTTACATTGTGGATTTCCAACAAAACAGTTTGAAGGATCAATAAATTCACCTTCCATATCTCCTATGTATTTCTTAGAAATTCCACCTGTTTTCTTGTCATTCCAAAAATAATGAACTAGTCCTGTGCCTAAATTAGCAGCACTTGAAATAATTTCATCATTAAGTGTATCTTGCTCTATTTTTTCCCAAACACTATCAGAAAACTTTGTGAATTTTTCAGCACCCTCAGCAGCTCGACTAATCATTTCATTGTAATTCGGATCATTAATATCGATAGATTCGTCTTGCACCTCATCAGCAGTAAACACCATCTTAATGCTATCGGAAAGTACACTTGCTTTTTTGTGCTGCTCTATATACTTAACTACATTAACAACAGGTCGTGGAAGGTTTCTAGTTCTTTCCGTTGGTGCTGCCCATTGATCCCCAGCATAAAATCGTTCATACTCAGCCCATTTGTAAATCCTCCTTTTAGGTTTTTT
>OBIN01000028.1_pt1 | contig 22472 bp, 15 predicted proteins | sample 1481581 | NCBI WGS metagenome assembly OBIN01 (sample SAMN02044685, study PRJEB22538) | human gut metagenome
TAACTAAATTGTTTTACTCTTTTGATTATAACTTAATTAAGTATTGGGTACTGGAGCCGCAGCAGCAGCCTCTTCTCCTAATAATCTGAACACACCACATGATTTGTTATAATAAACCAAACGATCAGTCATGCCATTGGAACCGGCAGTTGTGTTATTCATATCACTACCTGTCATTTGATTATTCTTCTTGTCTACAACAGGAACGCCTTGTGATGCAGTACCAGTAGTTGTATTTACCGGAACAGTGCTTGCAGTCCCTACCGGTAATGCTACCTGCACGGGATAATCTGCTTCGCTTTCTATAACCGGATGACGGACTTTCCAGAGAAATATCCCTTCTTCAGGAAGCAGCGCCCACTGATACGGATTTATACCGTATGTTATGGACTCTGCTCCAGCAACTGTAGAAGTCAACTTACCGGTAGTGGCTATTACATAAATACCTCCAATATCTAATCTGGGTATGCAGGCGCATCTCCGTCCTGCTCTTACTATAAAATCAGCCATAACTACCTCCTTTTCTTTTTTTAAACTACAGCATTATTAGGACAACCACAACCACAGCCACAGCCACATGAAGATACCTGAACAGTTGGAGTGTAGCAACATCCCGGATTCTGAACAACATATGCTGGTATCGGGGCTTTAGGAGCCAATTGAGAAACGATATTAGCTGTTTGAGCCTGAGTGATAGCAGCAGTTTCCAAAGCGGATTTTTCAGCAGTCAAGGTGTTGATACGAGCCTGCATTTCGCGCATTTCGAGTTGACAGAATTTATCGTTTATAATTTGAGTCTGAGCATCAATCTTAGCAGCCAACACATTAGTGTTAGAATTAGCAGATTGGATTACGTTGTTGAAACCGTTAGTCAAATTATTCTGCAATACATTTGTTTGCTGAGTCAAAGCAACCTGATTTTCATAACCTGTACGAGTTATAGAATTTTGCAGATTACAACTCATTGTATCCAAAGAATGCTGAACGTTATTGAAACCATTAGTCATAACATTCTGTAAATTACAGCAGCATGAGCTAATCTGATTTCCTATTTCGCAACCTTGCTGTTGGATAGCGTTTATAACAGCCTGAGAAGTCATTCCAACTTGTCCAGCCACTTTGTCGATGGCACCCTGTACATTACAGATAGCACCCTGTAATTGAGTTGTAGAACAATTAAGAGCAGAAGCAATCTGATCTATTGCACCACGATTTCCTTGTATTGCTTGCATAAGAAGTTCTCGTCCATAATCGTTGTTAAGTTGAGCAGGAAGACCATTTATGGCTGGATTACCATCACCATTGTTTCCAAAGCCGTTTCCGAATCCACGTCCGCCCCACAGCCAGAACAATACTATGATCCACAACCACCAACCGTTGTTTCCACCGAAACCATCCTGATTGTTTTTACCGTTCATCAAAGCAGCTACCAAATTCGGGTCCATTTTATTACCACCCATAAGATTGGCAAACATTCCAGGAATCATTGATAACAAGCCATTAGCGGCACTACCGCCAGCACCATTGGCTCCGTCTAAAAGAACTATTTTATCACCACCCATGATTAAAAAGATTTTATTGTTAAACTTTAAAATACCTCCAAGGTGTAGGAGGACACTACAAATGTCAATAATATACGTTACATGGATGATCTGTTTATTTCCGATAAAGAAGAAGATTTTGCACTAAAAACAGAAGCAAAAAAAATGCCCAGCTAACATCACTGCCGGCCGAGCATATATATATTTACCAAGAATTATAGCGTTCAAATGTAATAAAAAAATAGATAATTACAAACATACCAATAAAAAACAGAAAGGGTCCGCATCACTGCGAACCCAACCCTACTAATCTAACTTAATTCTAATACCATGAAAAACTTTTCCCACAGCAAAAATACAACATGTATACCGAATTAGCAAGAATCCGCTGATTCTTCTTCGGTATGATTAAGGATAAATGATATCGTTCGTGTACTCAATTTTGTTCTTATTCGTAATTGCTCGTAAACGTATGATTTGGATACAACAGTCTTAAGATCTCCCAAACTGTCTGCTATTTCTTTATACATAGCGTGAATAGCATTATCCCTCGCTATGGTGCTTGATCTCCTCCTACTAGCCATGATGTTCTACTTTACATGTTTAAAAATTACCCTACATATTAAACACATACAAATATAAATAAGTTTTATGGACCACCAACGCAAAATATAACAAAATGTATCTTCTTATAACACAACATAATACAAAATAAGTGAGTTTATTCATCTTATTAACAATTATTGTGTTATATAATAAAAAAGGTGGGACTTTCACAAGCACCACCTTTTAATGTTATGAAAAAAAACATTATTACCGTTAACATTCTAATCGCCTCAAAGACTGGCTCTCATTATCACTTAGTGTAAATAACATGTTGATATTGGGAGATTCGGCTGTACCTCTATTCTCCACAATTGACTTTTTTTGCCGTTGGGTTGATTCTGTTTTAACATCCGCTTCTGTTCCATATAAATTTTGATATACAGAGCCATTAGTACCTTCACTAACCTTACTATATATATTGTTACCTATTCTTATAAAATCATCATATACACCATTGGCTTCTATACTATTTTCATCTATTTCCATTACTGTCCCACTATATTCTTCTAACAAGCTAGGATTATCTTTGTAAATAGCATGTTTAACATCTTCTCCCATGTATATATTGTTTATATCACGAAGATAAAACAAATTTTTTAATGTAGGATCAGATGATGTCATAGAATAAAAGAACAACTCTTTTCTTATATCTCCATCAGAAAGTAAATCTATTTTTTTAAGAGTATAATCATCTACTAGATTTAAACCTATGGTATAATTTGATTTGAAATCAATGTATTTCAAAACATCGTTATATGCATCCGTGTTATTTAATTTATTGTTTAAATACTTTCTATATAAGTTAATAGGAATAACAGAATTAATAACATCGCTTTCTCTTGACATATACCTATTAAACGATCTTTGCCAATCTACAGAAGGAGTATTTGTTTTTAAGGGTTGACCGAATATAAGTCTATTTAATACCATTTCCTCTGAATTATTACTATCTGTATTAGATAATACAAAGCGTTTCAAAGAATCAAGCAAAATATTATTATCTGTTACTTTCTTTACTTTATCGTAATCCAATTTACCTTCTTTGAAGAAAGAAGAAGGATAAGCCTCTGAAGAAATAAATTCAGGAATAACCTTTATTGTTTCTATTATTTCAGAATACAATTCTTCTTTATTCCCTGTTTTGTTTATTCTTTGATATAAATTTTCTCCTACTTTAAGTAATGAATGGTTATTATACATATCTATAGGAGATGCATTTCCTTCCATGTAAACAACGTTCCTGCCCTGTAGGTGAGAAGGAAGCGTCAACACCTTATGTCGCTCTGACTCCTTGCCGAACAGGTTGTTTATGGAATTTGATAAAGATCTCACACCTGAGTAATCATATTTATGCATGCCAGCTATATATATATCTAAATCCATAAGAACATTATCAAACTCAGATTGAGGCTTTACGTTATATATATCAGATAATCCTATTACGTCTATACCAAAATTGATAGCATTAGATTCTATATCCTTAAGCATTTTAATAACCTTATTACTATCTCCCCACTCTTTATCTGATAATCTTAAAACATCAGATATGCTTTTACGCATAGACTTTACCTTACTCGCGTTAGGAAAAGAATAGGTTGTTAATTTTGATAATGATTCGTTTTCTATGGATACAGTCCCATTGCTTATATTTACAACCGGTATTCTATCCATATTAGAATATTCTTCAAATACTCTATTCTTAAAACTACCATCATTATTAAACCTATCTACCAACTCAGGTTTATCAAGGGTATTAAACAAAGAAGAAAAAGTAGATATATCCTTAATACCTCCAACCTTCTGTTTAATATCATTATCTATCTCATATGGATTATATATATCTTGTTTACCAAATTGATTAAATGAATTTGATTTAAATATAATAGGTCCATCGTATCCTATAGATGACATATAATAATCATCTTCTTGACCTATATTGTCATTATTTGAATAGTCTAATAACAATCTCATGGAAGATACTACGCTGTTCTTGATAGACAAATCAGATAAGATCCTATTTATCTCAACCTCATTATATAACCCGGATTTACGAAGATTACGGTCGTTGATAATAATATTACCATCTATAATAAAATTGTCTCTTATTTTATTAGCCAATGATCTGGCATCAGATACACCAGTAGATAACATAAAGTTATTTACATCAACCACATCTTTAGATGAAAAAGGCTCTAATTTATAAGTATTCTTTTTCATGAAAGCAATTACATCTTCCAACATAGGCTCCCCGTTTGCATCAAGATTGTATTGACTTTCTATACTTGGGTTATTCCAAGTTCCATAATAAGACAAAAAGCCTGGTGTGTATGCCGTAGCCCATACCCCTGACGCCTTCTGGCTATCACCAGTTAACGCTAATGCTTTACCATACAATATGGACTGTTCTCCATTTGGAGCAACAATTTTATCTATATCTCCTTCTTTGTTTTTATATACTTGACAAGCAATTCCCATAACAATATTATTTTGTTATTACAAATATAATCATTCGATGATTATACACAACCCTATCCAATTAAACCATCTTCAAAAAGACATAAAGGAGCACTATTGTAATTAATATTTAATAAACCTCTATCTCTTAAAAAAGTGTATACATACGGCGTAGCATAAGTCGCCTTGGAATGAATAATAAAAAAGCTCCTATCTATTAATAATATTTTATATAGATATATAGCATCACCGTATACGAATGATCCAGGATTTGAGTATTTAAAACTCAATACACTATGCTCGCTCACCAATTCAGTCCTCATAAGAAGAGCATTATCGCCATAATCCTTTTGATAATAATCAACAAGCTCATATCCTTTAAATAAACTGGTTATATCTCCAGTGGACCCGCTAGGCTCAGATGGAGTTACTATTCTACACAAATTTACATTAGTGAAAGAATTAAAAATAACAAAAGAAACAAATGTGTTATTTAAATCGCTCATTATATTTGCCATATATCTTCTTCTCATATTAACATGGTTTATTTATTTCTTTATTGGATTGAGATAAGTCTGTTTCATCTATTAATGAATTTCTTCTCTGTATCTCTTCATTACTTAAAGAACCTATCATATTAGATATATTCCTTCCTTTTTGATCAAGACTCAACAGGAAAGAACTTGAATTAACCTTAACACCCTCATTTGGAGATAATCTAAAAGCTTCTCCAGTATGAATGTTATACATATCATACAATCCTGTATTTGTATAGAATTTATATATCCATGAACCACCTGCTCGCTTATATCCCAATTTATTTAAATCAGCAAAAGATATTCCTTTTTTTATACCATTTCTTTTTAAGATATTAGCAGGTATTTCAGTTGTTGTTCCTAGTATATCAGTATAAGCCTCTTGTCCAGCAAATAAGAACTGAGTAGCTGTTACTCTCGGAACATTCTCTATTGAAAGTTCGTCTGTTATACCAACTGGTTCTTCTTTTATTATTCCTTCATATCTAGATAGTCCTCCATCTGTTGTATCTGTGACAACCTTTCTGGATTGTCCTTCGCCTGCTGGCGTGCCCTCTGTAGTGCTATTCTCGACAGACTGTTCTTTATTACTTTCTTCAGTAACTTCTGCTGATTCTCTTTCATCTTTTATTTTCTCCCATTTTTCTATAAATTGTTCACTAAATACATTTTGCTCTCCTTCTGGTAATGATTCAGAGTATTCTTCTATAACTTGATCAACAGCCGATACTATCTCTTCGTCTGTCAAACTATTTGATTCATTAAGATATTCTTTAACCTCTTCAAATGAATTAAATTTAGGTATATTCAATATAGCTTCCGCGCTATCATCAACAACTTCCTCAATATCTTTACTTAATTCTAATGAAGATGTTATTTCATTATTAATAGCAGCTTCCATTTTATTTACATCCTCTTCAGATGTATATTCTTTCAATACATCCATACCATTAACCCTGCGGCTATAATTCAAGGCATTACTTGGCTTATACTTTATGGCATTCAAGAATGTTTTAAGCTCCATCATAATTTGATCATCTGTTCTTGTAGAAAGATAATCTTTTACCACATCTTCTTTGGATGATTTAAGCCAACCAATATACTTCCCTATAGGCATACCCTTAGAAGAAGATATTTTTGATATTTCATCTGTAGTAGGAGATAATCCTAGAAAACGTCTGATATCATCTACCGATCTTTTATCCTTAGTTCTTACTCTAAGAAATTTTAAATCTCCAGAAGCTATTTGCCTTCCTATGAAATCAAAGAAACCTTTATACTCCTTAGGTAATTCTTTTATTCTGAAATCAAACTTTTTGGATGTAGTACGTTTATCGTTATTTCCAGAAGAATCGGCTCGTTGCTCCACCTGAGACACCTCGGTCTCTCCCGAAGCTTGCTCCGCGCCTGCACTTTCTGTTTCTTCCCTAGGTTCTACATTTGTATTAGAGAATGGAAGCTCTTCCGAAACTTGTTCCGAGCCTGCACCTCCTATATTCTCCATCTCTTCTTCTACAACAACACTGGATTCACTAACACCAGGTAATGCTAATCTTATTTTAGGAGCAATGAATATATCGTTTTCTAAATTGATATTTATATTAACGTCATTCATTGCTACATCAGATACGCTTCTGCTATTATCAGATATCCAATTGTCAACATTGGGTTTACCAGACTCCCTTTCTATAACCTCCTTGGCTTTATTCAAAGCATCCTGGATTTCTTGCATTGATCCAGTAAGAGGTATTTGATATTCAGAAGGAGATAAACCAAGACTAGTTAAATAAGAATTTACCTCCTGTACCTCACTTAATGAGTATGGTATCAATTCTTGATTGTCAGGACCTAATAGTTCATTTATTATATTAATATAATAATTATCCTCTTCTACCTCAGCAGATTTCAAACTTACTGGATAAACATAATTTATACCATTAAGTCCTTGTATAACTACCACAGGTACTTTTACGTCCTTATATTTTTTACCAGCTTCTCTAATTATATTAGTTCCAAAAGGAAATACACTATACTTTCCTTTTTCTTTTAAATTAACCTTGCCGTTAAAAATAAATCCTACATTAACTACCTTCTTAGCTCCTTCTTTAGTGATACTATTGTTATCTATATTTACACTACCATCTTCATTTAAATTCAATGTATAATTAGGTTTTCCTGGAAGTGTTTGGGCTACCTTTACGGTGCCTAAAGAGATATTAGATGAATTCTCATTTTTTATAAAAGAATTGAACGCCTTGTTCCTTATGCCAGAAAGACCTGGTGTTCCATCTCCAAAATCGGCTTTAACAACAGATACTAATTTGCCATCTTTTACAATCTTTATAACCATATTATTAACGAAATCTAGTTTCGCTTTATCTATGGCATTTTTATCTCCATCATTAGATGCTTGCAAATAATTGTTGTATAGACTCTGGTTATACGTATCTTCTGTGTCTATAATCAACTCAACATCGTCTCCTGTTTTTACTTTAGACAAAGCATCTTCGTCTATTCTATCTGTCTCGTCAATACCAAATCCTATATCTGACTTAAAAGGAATTAAGTTGCCATCTCTATTCTTTTTGAGAACAGCAAAATATCCGTTGGCTCCAGATACATCTTTTATAATAAAATCAGAATACTGATTTATGATGTCAGCAGATTCTTCGCTCATAACAAATCTATTATGGGCTGGTTTCTCAACTATAACAGCCGTATGATCTACACCGTTATCACTAAATACTATTTCGTATTTAGAAAGACCACTAGACATAATAGTCTTTTCTATTTTACTAGCAAAACCTTCTACCTCCTCGGCAAATCTCTCTGGTTTTAAACCGGATATTTCATACAATTGACCACCTACTTTATCAGACACCAAACGAGCCATAAGAACTGACGGGTTCTGGGCGCTGTCAATATTAGCCGAACCGCCAGCATCGTCATTCACTTCGTTAGCCAAAGACGCTAATTGATCTTCAGTGGAACCGAAATCAGACAACGTAGTAACACCAAGCACACCTCTTTCTATAACTCTATTTTGCTCTATAAAAGGAATCAAATCAGAGATGTTACCAACTTCTCCTAAATCAGTTATAGTATACATGGCTTGAAGTAATTCAGTCTCATCTATATCTTGACCATCATCTCTTTTATTACTTAGCTCATTATATTTATTGATAGCCTCTTCAAATTCTTTTTGCTGATCGCGATTAAGTTTATCCTTAGCTAAATCTATTATAGCCTGGTTCTTTCCGTGAACTGATGTAGGATTGAGAAGAGATTGCACTTTACTTCTTAGTTTTACTAAAGCAGCAGTAGGGCTGTCCCCCATATAAGATACTATGTCATCAAAATAATCTTTTCTATCATTATATATTTCTCTTTCCCTAGGAGTTAGAAGGTGTTCGTTTTCAGTATATAATTTATCAATTATACTATCTCTAACACCATCATCCAAATCTCCAGCCATTGATCTATCATAAGCATCATCGCTTACATTCTCCTGTATAATCCTTTCTGAATTGTTTGCGTTTTCCTCATCTTCTCTTCTTACTTGATCCATAGAATGCATCAAAGCTTTAATAGAATAAGCTTCATCTTCTGATATATTTTTTTCTGCTAAAGCCTGATCTACAGCTTTATCACTTTGATATAATCCATAGGAACCAGACTCTATTATATCAGGAGTTTCTGTCTCTTTATAATCTTTGGAAAATACATCAGACAACAACTTCATAAACCCTCTTTCTTCCTGGCGCATAAAACGTTTATCCATCATTTTGGAAAGAGTGTTATTTAAGTTTCTGTAATCAATAAGTCTATCCTTATATTCTTCTATTAAATTCCTTAAAGCTATATTCTTGGCATTTTTATTATCCTTTGTGAGGAAGTTATCAAAAGCCTTAAGCTGCTCAGTGGCGGCCACTATGCTTTCCGCGCTCGTAGGAGATAATCCTATAGATGTTGCTTCTACACCAACAGTAGCATCTAAAAAATCCTGTATATTGAACTCTTGACTAGTCATAGTAGACAATTGTTCAAGAGCGTTATCATATTCTTCTCTTAGCTTCTCTAATTCGGCTGTTCTATTTTTTATATCTTCTGCCGCGGTATCAATACCTTCTTCATTTACTCTAGTAGGACGAGTAGCTACATCTTCTAATTCCTTTTCAATATTATCTATAGTCCCTTTTAAAGTATAAAGTTCATTAGCTTTAACACGAGCATCTTTACTAAGCCTAGAATAAGTATCTAAAGCATAAGATATATCTGAATCCTTAGATGCTATAGAACCTATCTTCTTGGACAAATAAGATAAATAATTACTTGCCTGTAATCCCATAAAAGCATTACGAGCAATATAATCTTTGAACTGAGGCTTATTTTCTTCTCCTACTAGATTTTCTGCAAACTTTACACTTTTCTTAAAATTAGATAAACTTATATCATAATCTTCAATAAGATCATCTACATAAGATTGAGCCTCATCAATAGATATATTATGTTCTTGTACTATCTCTTCTAATGGCACAGATTTCATCATAGTTCTGAAATTCTCAGAGGAATCATCTAATATACCCATATCATGTTCCACACTCATTTTAGCAAATGTAGATTCATCAAACTGTTTTGATGTCATGCTTTGAGCTTCTTGGCTTATCTGAGGACCTAAACTAATAGACTGCTTAAGAAGATTAACAGCCGCCCCATTTAAATTAGAAACCTTACTATTATAATCTTTTACCTGATTGTCTAGTTCTATGCGCCTATTTCTGTATTCCATAGTACCGAAAAGACCTTCTCTTGCACCAAAGATACCTCCAATAATAGCGCCTATACCTATTTCATTCCATCCCTCTTTAGTAGTGTATTGCTTCTTAAATCCATCCCATATAGCATCAAATACCCCAACGTTCTGACGCGCTACATTTTTATTGTACCTAGATTCCACATATTCTTCTGCTGCGTTCTGTACAACACCCTGAGATCCTTCTTCCCATATACCTTCAGAGAATGGACGTTTGGTTATATTAAAAACAGTACCAGCTACTTTTTGAGCAAAACTGGCATCAGTTACTTTTAAAGCTATTTCTCCGGGAGCCTTAACTTCTGTTCCTAATCCAAATAGTTTTTTATTAAGCCATTTTTCTCCCTTTCCAATAGTTTTTCCTCCAACCCCAAAGTATTTTCCAAAAAGCAACCAGTTAGACAAACCTACTATACCCATGTTGGCTGCAAATACACCTCCAGCAACAACATTATTAGTTTCTCTGAAAGCACTTAATTCCTCAAAATTAGGATCACGTCCATACATACGATTGTAATAATCCTTGAACTGTTGCTCAGATTCTTTTGCATAAGAACGTGATTCAAACCCAGCTTCAAATGCGGCACTCGTTGATAAAAAGCTTATATTTTGAGCAATACCTCCTATTCTACTTCCTGCAGAGACACCTGATCTCAGGTAATTGTTAAACACACCTTTTAGTCCTCCTATGCTTCTTCTGGCTGCATCCCTAGCTGCTAGCTTTGCTCCAGCCCTAAGTCCTATCTTAGCTCCAGTAGAAGCTATAGATGTGGCTCCAAGACCACCCGTTGCTGCCGCTGTTACCATCGCCCCTAGGGTAAAAGACATGCCACTACCTACAACATCATTCCAAATGAAATTGCCTGTATCCTTTACAATCTTTTGACCAAGATTATAATCCTCTACTTCCTTGCGATAATAATGAGGGAACAACCTATCTATAGATTTATCCAGATCATCAGCAAATGAATCAAACTTAGTATTCAAAGCAGCTTTAAGACTCCCTTCTCTTGCTATAGCCATAAGTTTATTTGGAACCATAACCACACCAGAAACGCCATATAAAGCTGTCTTTAAACCTAGCTTTCCTATACCATTCCATACCTTATTCCAGGTTCCTTGCCTTCTGGCATAATAATCCTCGTTGTTTATACCAGGATGATATTTAGGATATTTAGATACCCATTCCCCCGATTCGGTCATCTCATGGCTTTCTGTTAAAGCAACCCTTTGACCATATGGATTCAATTCAGACTGTGGTCTTTTATCCAATAATTCATTGAATGGGTTAAAATTAGCCGCTTCAGCAGAATAAGAACCACGAGAAAGATGCCTAATATTATTAACTATATTAGGCATTTCTGTTTTAGATGCTTTCTCTCTTGACTCATAATCAGGAAGAGGAATGTCTCTCGTTGTAGACATTCCTGGCATATATGTTATTGAAACTGGCGTAGTACTAATAGGGTTAATAGAAGAATCTAAACTATATTCCTTAGCCAATTTTCTTTCGTCTTCTAATGACAAATTATTGTTGTTGCTGTTGACTGCCATAAGTTTTCCTATAATAATCCAATAATTTACTTAACAAATCATCCTCTATACTTATATTATTGCTTCCATTGATATCGTAATAAGGTTGAACAGCCGCAACTCTATCAATTAAAGCTTTTCTTACCATATTGGTATAAAACACCTGAGGAACTACTTTAAATATCTTATCTTCAAAATCTGCAAAATTAACATTAGTTTCAAGATCCATAGATGCTATTTCTATAGGATTAGAAGAATTTACCGTATTCTTATCATATAACTTAACATAAATACCTTTTTGAAATTCATTCTGATAACCTTCTAATTGTATAGCAACATTATCAGCCATATCTATCAATCTAGATCCTATCTCACTCATCATCATCTTATCTTCTGGCTTAAGGAAATAAGCCCTATCTTGCACATCGTTGGATATAGATCTTTTTGCATCATATTTAGAAGCCCCGAATTCAATACCATAACCCGATCTAAGCCTTTTATCATAATCTCTACCAGCAGAAGTAGAGGTGTCTACGAACGAACAATCTGAAATATCCGATTTGTATTCTCCTGTAGGATAATTCCTTGGTTGAATACTAGGATCAAATCCATTTAACTTTAATTCTTCATCTGATATCTCTACTCTGGATTTATTTCCTAATCCAGTTAATTCTATATATCTAGTTACTCCCCCATCTTCATTTGGATCAGATACAATAGCTATTTTTTTTACTTTACTAAAATCAGTAACTCCTGTTTTCTCTGAATATATTGAAGTAAGTCTATCATACTTCTGTTTTACATCAGAATTCGCTGGAGCATCTCCTGAATAAATATACGACAAGTATGAATCATTGTAACCATTACTAGCCATCAAACTAGACATATTTTTAGGATCAGATGTATAAATTATCTCATCTGACAAAGCTTTTGCTACATCTGCCGTTAAATCTTTTCTCTGTGAAGCATATCTTATTATTTTTATAGCCTTAGGATCAGTAACGCTATATGGCTTGAATTCCATTTTTCCATTGTCTGATACCGTTACATAATCCCCTATATTAAAGTCTTCACCGGTAATATCCTTTATAGCATTCAAAGAAGATATTACGGATGTTCCCTGACCATCCTTGTTAGAAAGTATATTATATACATCAGACGCAACTCCTCCTATAGATGATATCTCAGACACTCCAGTGAAAAAAGGACCCATCCCCCATAAACCTGAAGCCACCTTCCCCCATATAGAAGGATCTTTTTTGTCCTTTAGACTGGGACCATACATCATTTCTACAGCTATATTATAAGCAGCTATATCCTTATCAGTCATTTTTTTGGGATCTATACCAAAATCAGTATATTTCCCACTATCGTTATAAGAGGATGTTACTTGTCTCGTTTTACTTATAGCACTATCACTAGCTAAAGTATTCTTTTTTACGCTTGATATATTCTTTATAGCAGAGTTTCCTCTATTTATTTTACTTTCAGCATCCTGTATGGCAGCATAAGCCTCTCTTATAGACTGAGAGTTAGGTTTATTAAGATAATCATTTCTATATCCCTTATTATTCTTTATATAAGTATACAGAGACTCTTGAGCATCCATCCCATTATACAACTCTGGATTCTTCTTCTGGTCTTCTGCTATGGCTGCCATTATATTCTTTTTATCATCCGCAGAAAAAGAATTCCAAAATCTACCCAATCCTTCTGATTTAGCCAATTGCCCTGCGTTTATTTCCTCATAAGGCATGTTAGCTATCTTTACATCACCTGTCGGTGCACCAGTGTTAACAACAGCAGGTGCCCATCCCCCGCCATCTCCGTCTCCCCCAGAACCGCCTGTCTTTGATCCTGAAGAATTGATAGGAGTATTTTTCAACCTCTCTGTTTCTATTCTTGTTTTTTCTGTTTCTGCCTTTATGCTTTCTATATCAGCCAATGTCTTAGCTTGGTCAGTAACAAATCTTCTTTGATCTCTATCTTCTTTCAATCTAGCAAAATACACATCATCTTTACTTCTAGTTACAGAAGTATTATCATAAGACCACGCATCGGCTAATCCATCAAACGTGTTTTGTTGAACAATAAACCTAGCAGCATTTCTGGCATCTCCGCTCTTTAAAACTTCTTGTATCTGAGCACCAACAGAAGCCTTTTCGTTCTTAATAGCCTCTATGTTATTAAGAATCTTATTCTTGGTGTATTTATCATCACCGACAGATGCCAACTGAGCATTAAGAGCATTTATTTGATTATCATATTTTTTAGTGTAATTACCAAGAAATGAATTAACAGCATTAGCATCAGAGAACATAGGATTAGAGGCAGCCATATAATCTGCTTCTATTCTCATTTGCTCTTGCATAGCCGGACTAAGCATAGAGGCAGCTATATTTCTTACCTGGTATGGACCGAATTCATCTATGTTATATTCTATCATACCTCCGGTGGGATTACCCTTAGAGTCTGTTTCAGGGAACTGTATTTTCTTTCCTTTATTCTCTTTACGAAATTTAGCTATACTATCACTTAATGCTTTTTTATAATCCACATAAGGAGTATAAGAAAGAGGAGTAAGTCTAGAACCGGGATCACCATCCTGAATCCAGTTATAATACTTTTTCATAGCATCCCATTCGTTAATAGGAGAATACAATTCTGGATGATTTTGTTTTAAATCACTTATCTCCTTTTGCATTCTTCTACCTTCTTTTGTTCCTGCTATGGCATTAATGACAGTATTATCTAACACAGAACTGATTTCTCCTTGGATGTGTCTAACAACTCCATCAGAAGAAAGATCGGCTCCTTTAAATGTATCATTTATTCTACCTAAAACATTATACATCTTATCTTCCATATAAGCTCTGGCTTCAGGCTTATCTATTTCTTGACCCATCAGATAATCTATCTGTTGACTCATTTTAGCCCTATTAGCATCAACCTTACCTTGTTTGTACAAAGTTACTTCTTTGATAAGATCTATGTTATATGGACTTATATATGGTGTATATTGCCTTAATATGCTGTATTGAGATGTAGCCATAGTTTATCTGCTTCCTTTTTTTCGTTTATTTCTTTCTTCCTCTTCCTCATTCATCGCCCTAAGTCTAGGTGTAGAATAGTCTCCTACGTTAAATATATCTTCATTGCCTTGAACATAAACAATCTGACCATTAGGTAGCATTCTCATATTCGGAGCAATAGAAGCAATAGTATTTAATGATGTTTGCACATTCCATTTTTGTTGAACCTCATTATTTATACTATCATAATATCTAGCTCGATTCTCATCAGCTATAGCCATAGCCTTAAGAGCACCAGCTTCATATCTTTGTCTTTCTGCTATGTTCTTATCGTCTGTCTGAACATAAGCCATTTCGTTAAACCTGTCCGCTTCATTTATCTGTTGTGCGTTATATAAACTAACTTCATTTATATATTTAGCTATATTATCCCCAGCCACAGCATTTAAATTAGATAATATGGCTGCTCTTTGAGAATCAGGAACATCTCCTAATGCTTGCATTTGTGCATTAGTAACTCTATTCAATTCATTTATATATTGATCTGCTGACCTTAACACAGGATCAACTCTTGGAGCCTGGTGTCTCTCCAATCCCTCTAGTGTAAGACCAGAATCCATAGGTCTTAGAACTTCTGGGAATATAGCTCCTAGATTAAAACCATTTCTGCTTATATCAGAAACTGTAGGCTTTTTTTCTTGTGGGTTACGTTGTACTCTTGTAGGAGTAGAATATTCTATTGGATTTAATTCCGGATCAGAAGTATCCCCTAAGTCTTCTAACATAGGAGCCTGTTCTAACTCCTTTCTAGGTTTCTGATTATATTCACCAAGAACGAAATCCATGTTGTCAAACAAACCTGAATCCTGCATTTTCTGGAATTTATCGTAATCTGATCCTAATATCTTTTTGGCCTGTTCTCCTTTATCTCCGAATAAATCAACATAATTTTGTATACCTTGTTCATTTAACAATCTGCGTTGTTCAGGTGTAACTGTAGATAAAGAATAAAAAGATCTACTAGCTGTAGTATTTCCAAATTTATTATCTATAGCAAATGAATTGTAAGCAGAATTATCTCCCTGGTCATAAGCGTTATTTGCTTGTCCCCAAAAACCATATTGATCACGATATGCTTTCGCGGCATCAGCGTTACTTATTATACCGGCATTAGCTAAAGACCAGATATCATTCAATTGCTTATTATAACCTATTTGAAAACCTTCTACATCAAATTCATTATTGCTTTCCAATGGTCTTGCCCATCTATTTACATCAATAAGATTTTGTCTAGCGGTGGCTGTAGCATTACCAAAACCCATATTGTTTCTATGTTGTAGACCTTGGTTTGCGTTAATATTGGTGTCTGTATTTAAGACAGACTGAACGTCTCTAGGGTCCACAATGGAAAAATCCAATGACCTCCCAAACGTCTGCTGTATCAGTTCTGCTCTCCTGCGCGCTAGATCCTCGTCCTCTTTAGTAGGACCACCTACAGCCATTATTCTACGTTGTTCAAGATATTCATCATAAAGTAAATCCTTAGCCTCTTTTTCGCTTAAACCAACAGACTCGGCCATCTTCCTTACTTGACGAATATCTATAGAACCTCCTTCCCGGAAGAACTCATCCATTTTTTCATTACGCTTATTATCTTCCTGCTCTTTGTATACAACATCAGCAAAGCCTCTGAATTGTTGTTCCATTATATCTATTTCAGACTGATTTTCAGAAACGTATTTAGAAAGAATAGACTTATTTAAGTTAGATGTATTTTTATCTTTTACATCTTGATTCTTTTTAAGTTTATTGAATATCTTTTCCTGGTCTTCGTATTTTTGCTTTAATCCTATTTTACTCTTGAACTTATCAAGCAAAGAAGCATATGTATCTTTAGGTGTAGCCTTTATACCATAATTCTCTCGAATATGAGCCGCGAAATCCTCTGTTATAGTCCTATAATCGGATACTATTTCACCACTTGGGATATTAACGGGTGTACCTCCTTTTTCATGACGCTCTCCTTTTGCTTCCATAGGACCCTCTATACCATCCACTAAAGCATATTCTCCTTTCTCTATTTCCACATTGGCATTGTCCTCCATTGATTTAGGAAGAGGATATATATATTCTCCTGTAAGACTGCTAGTATCAAATGATTGACCATTACCTAAATTTATTCCACCTTCTCTAGCGTATCTTATAAAAGAATTTCTTCTTTCATTAGCCAATTTCTGACGATATGATTGTTCATCTTTTCTACGAGCATTATCTGCTGATTGCATTCCCTTTAGCTCTCTAACAAATCCCATTCCAGCAGAAACAGCAGAAGCTAATCCTCCGGCTACATTGAATCCCTGGGCTACATCTAGTCCCAAGGTGCTTTCTCCAGCCTCCTTAGCTTCTATCCTCTGTTGATTAATATCCCCTGCTCTTTGTATAGAACCTATGGTGTTACGAACTCTACTAGGTATATCTGGCATCCCACCCATCCAATATGGAGATGACATCGGGTCCAAAGGGTTACCATCCTGATGTCTTTTAGTCTCTTCTTTTTGTGTGGTAGAATAAGATATTGGATTTAAATCATATTCAAAATTAGGGGATAAACTAGGAGCACTTAATCTTTGTGACGGCTGATTAATATAAGGAGATATAATGGTTTCTCCATTTTCATCTACTCCATTTTCTCCAAAGTATATATTATTACCCACCAAATCCTGACCATACAAAAATCCTTCAGGTTGAGAATTTGTCATAGCAGTCTCATTAACTTGCTGAATATCTCCTCCAGGCAAAAACTTTGGACGTTTTCTTATTAATCTTAATTTCATGATGCATATCTTTTTCACAAAGATATTGAAAAAAATCAAATAGCTATAAAAAGGTGATAGCTTAGTAATTATATACAAATTTACACTTGTATAATTAGTTAATAAATTTCTTAACTGGATTATACCCTAACCCTGTATAGGGTGGCATTACTGCGTCCCCTTTTACTTTTCTCATGATGTTATAACTACCGTTGATGTCAGCATTAAGGAAAATTCCTTCTTTGGTTTTAAACAATCCCCGTTTCACCCTTTTACCAACGTAATTATCATGATGGCATATTTCTTCCAAATCGTAAGAACTGCATTTTGACGTGTGAGACTCATTTACGATAATGAATCTTAGTCCTTGTCTTTCCGATTTGTATTTTAACATTGATATAAAGTTGTCAAATGGAATATAAACAAAATTCTGATTATTTCTTTTACCAATATTGACCTCTTGTTTCCATCCATCATTATGACCTACTATCAATGTAGTTATATTGTCTTCAATACAAATATCTATTATTTCCTTACTTGCCTTATGAAGATAATCTTTTACCTTATTATTCCTCTTTCTTGTTAAAGACATTAACCGCCTTGAGCTTTTCTTTCCATTTACTTTCTCTAATTTACTTTGTAAACATGATAGTTTTTTATTGTAATATTGATTAATGGATTTCAATCTCTTACCATCTATCAATACCGACTTGTTACTAATATTAGTAACAATAGAGGCAAGGTTATTAATACCCAAATCTATAGACATTAATCTATTATTATCAATCTTTTGTTCTTTACAAGAAGATTCATAAATTAGTTCAATAACATAACATCCTTGCCTAGGTATTATCCTAACCTGTTTAACACTACCTTCCTTACATCTTGTTTTCAAAGGAGATAAACCCTCTTTCTTTGGAAAATAAATATATTCACCTTTGTGTCGTATCTGAGCATAAGAGTAAGTAAAAACATTCCTACCTTTTACTTTATCTTTATACTTTGGAAATTTAGGGCACCCAGTAAATTTCTTATTATCCCTTTTCCAAGCCTTGATAGAAGAGAAGTAAGATTTTAAATTATTGTCTAATCTCATCAATACCTGTTGTGAAGATGATCCACTCATAGCTCTAAAATCAGGATTATCTTCAGAAACCATTTTCTTATTAAGATCAGTACATCTAATCCACTTTCCGGTGCTTAAGAACTCTTGTTTTATAATATAAAGTCCAGCATTGTACAGATTCTTTGACAAAAAACAGATATGATCTAACATCTTATATCTCTTATCGTTCAAAGTAATTATATGTTGTTCTACTAAATACATATAACAAATATAAATAGAATATTTGAAATAATATATTTACTTGCCGTTTTGTTTATATAGAATAGTATACAATTACTTTCTATTTTCAAATTATCTTTATAACATTGTTTACCATAGGTGTCATCTTTTCATATACACTATATCGTTCCCTATTCCTTTGCAGCAATTTATAGTAATCAGATAAAGTCCAATTCATGGATTTAACTTCTGCCCTAGCGTTTTTTAATTTAATAAGATCCTGTTGCATGTAAAGCTTAAACATATCACCGGCGCCAGCAACTTCCCCGTTATACATCCATTCTTCAAATAATCTCATTTTTACATAATTTTCTATGTAATCTGCCAATAATCCTAATGGAGTATCAGGAATAAATATCTCTCCTTTACCATCAAAAGGAAGAGCTTTATATTTTATATAAACAGGTCCATCAAAATTAGCAAACAAGCTTCCATTTATTATATTTATTTCAAATGGACTATCTTGACTAAACATGTTTCTTTGTTTAGTAAGACACATGTCTTTCATCATAGGTTTAGCCAATTTCAATGGAACAGGCTTTCTATAATGACATCTTACTTCATAAGTATCTTTTGGTGTATTAATATAGAATTTCTCCACAATAGTTTTTTCGCATTCTTCCTTACAGCACTCTTCACAAGAACACCATCTGTAACTTCTTTCAGTACGCTCTTTCCAAGCAAATGTGTTTTGCAATTCTGGAATAACTTCTTTTCCGCCTGGGACCTCGTATCCGGCGAAGTCGCACCTATAGGCCAGAATGAGATCGTAGTAGTCGCCTGGCATGACCGCCTGTTTTCGCTTTACATCAAGCACTATGTCCTTAGGGATAGTTATATCACCCCCAAACTTCTTTAATGCTATCTCTATCCATCTATATATAGAAGCATCATCTATAATATCCCTCTTGTCATAATGACGAAGAGAAGCTTTTAATTCAACTAAAAATTCTTCGATCTGCACAATAATTCTCCTTTCTTGAATATTTTAAATATCCTAAAATCTTTTTCTATGTGCCTTTTAGCTAAAACCTCTCTATAAAGAAATTTATATTTTCTATCCCTGCTTTTTCTTTTAACAGAATTCTCTATCTCTAAATGATAGTATCTTCTAAAAAAAGGAAAATCTAAAGCAGTGTGCCTATACTTATATCCCCCTGTATGAATATTACGCACTTCTCCAATTAGATGATTTATACTAAAATTCTTTTTAGGATTTATTATATGACAAAGATAACCAAAATTGTCTAAGTATACCCCTCCTTCATTTTCTATATAATGCTCTGCTACTGTCTTCCATATGATAGACTGTAGTTTAAGAAGCTTATTTCTATCAGATATCATACGACCTTTTTTTATTCTTCTACTCGCCATAGTTCTTTTATAGAAAGAATAAAAATAATTTGTTGCTATACTAGTTTTTTTCATATTTACTCGTCAATCACTAACCTTATATAATTATTTCCAGTACAAGAACTAGACGTTCTTAATTCTTCTGTAACCTGTAATCCAAATTCTCTATATAATACACCATATTGACCATAATATGATGTCGTTATAACTATATTGATAATAAAACTAATGTTTTTATAGCTAAATTTATAAATATAAAAACCATTAGCTTTAGGCTTTACATCCGTAGCTAAAACAACAGATTGACCATGAACAGTTGGAACCAAATTGAAATCAACATCTCTACTTGAATATATCAATTCAAAATTGTCCACCGTAATTGGATCGTTAGCTAAAATAGTAGCTCCTTCTGTACCATCAGGTTTAGACACCAACATAAATGTATCCCCATTGGTTGATGTATCCAAACGCAACATAAATGATTTAAGAATACAATTGTTTGTTATTCCATATTGCTGCATATACCTTCTTCTCATTTTGTTTCAATTAATTATATACAAATATAAAATAAATCCTTACGTATTTCACAACACATAAGGATTTTAATAAAATAACGATGTATGCAAAAACACAAAAAACCTATTGCACTGTTTGACTCTTCTGATTAGAATCCATATTAGGATTTTCATCTGTCGGAATCTGTATTTTCATGCTAGCCTCTCTAATGGTCTCAGATACTATATTCTCTATTAATTTAACAGGATATATAAAATCATATTCCCATTCTGATTTACAATCATCATCAGGCTTACACATAGATAACCTTAATGCTTCTCTTCTCTTCATAGTAAAGAAAGCCACATTAACTATCTCTATACGCTCATCGGGTATATACAAATATCCGTCATGAACATAATAAAACTTTCTAGCTTTGTCGGCGTATCTTCTTTTTTGCTGATTTCTATAAGCTCTAATATTTGAATAACGATAAAATCTAGTGTTATCAACATTAGATACAGATACCACCAAGGGACCAAAAGTAGAATATATCATACCCGGCAACCTTTCTTCTGATCTCATTAAAACACCGCATAATTCAAATACAGCATCACAGCAATCAATTTTATCTACCTCTATCATCTTAACACAAGATACATGCGTCACAAGATTGGCGTCTTCCAATAAATGACCATCATCCCATTTCTGGGCAACATAAGACTCTGCTTTTGTTCTACCTATATTAAGAATCCATCTTCTACTTATATGAGAATCTTTATTAAGCGAATTAAGGTCATTTATAACCCTAGAAACAAACTCTCCATTAGTTATCATTTTCTACCTCCTTTCGCTGATAATACTCTACGACGTATCTCTTTTTCACTTAATGAGGCTATATGCTCTAAATCATCATCTAATACCGTTCTACTATATAAGGGTTTAGGATATCCTCTTATTTTTTCAGGATCTCTGATCAAACCAGCCCTCCTGTAATCATAAAACTTACTATTGCCCAATCTACTATAATTAACAGCTTCTTCGCCAGTGAAGAACTTAGCTGGTGATGATAATTTCATCCAAGTTTCTAAATCATCTGCGGTCAAATGATCGCAATCCCCATCTAAAAACATTTGTCTGATTTTTTCGCACACCTTAGCCGCTCCTTCACGAAGCTCTTTTGTTAGTATTTTTTCGCTCATTTTCCGTACAACCAATTTTAAATCTTAATATTAATGACAAGATGATGAGAATTAAGGTTATAGCCAATATAATTCCAACCACCATATCATACTTTATAGGTATATCAAAATTGACATATAACCATTCAATAGAAATATTGAACAGCATACTGTATATTAACAACCTATGCCATATACAAAATTCAAACATTCTTGAAAACCTGAGAAGTAATAAGTCAAACAGAATTGAATGACCTAAAATGGGATACAACCAATTAGTTAAGTTGAATGGATAATAGCACTCGAAAATATTGACGAGTATTATTACCTGCATAATAACAGGAAAGTTTTTAACAAAACTAAAACAACGTTTGTAATTCTTGCTGTTGATTCTTTTTTTCATGGGTTTATTGCTATTAAGTCATACATTATGTGGGGGACAACCTTAATTATCCCCCACACTTAAAATCACTTTTTGGGACTGGTTTTCTTCTTGCGGACCTTAAAACCTACTCCACCTCCTTGGCGTTTTGTTTTACTCACTTTAAAACCAATTCCTCCTCCCTGACGAGACTCTTTCTTTTTACAAGCCATGATTTATACTTTTTAAATTAGAACAAAATTGTACTTGCAATATTAGTAATTTTTATCCAATCAACAATAAATACTCAAAAGTAATTTATATTAAAAATTAATATTGTATTATAAAATGCATATTTTGGTACCGCTTGTACAGCCACCAACAGCGAGCGTAAATGTAAATCAGGTTG
>OBIN01000031.1_pt1 | contig 19027 bp, 31 predicted proteins | sample 1481581 | NCBI WGS metagenome assembly OBIN01 (sample SAMN02044685, study PRJEB22538) | human gut metagenome
GAGATACCTTAGCTGTTAGTAGGAGAGCGAAAGTCAGCTAGTGTGGTCACTACACACATACGTTCAACGTCAATAACCGCCCTTAGAGCATTTGGTGTCCCTCTATTCTTTAGTCCTATAGTTTAACGGATAGAATACCATACTACGGATATGGAGGTCTCAGTTCGATTCTGAGTAGGACTGCAAACTTAAACGATTAAGTATGAATAAATTAGTAAAGCTTAGGGATAAGTGGTTTCCCAAGCCTAAGCCACTAAGTGCCTTAGATGCTTATACAATCACTAAATATGGATTAAAACTTGATAGAGACACCTTGCATAAGAAATGTATAGGAGAGATAGCTGGCTTAATGCAAGCTAAATCTGCTAGGAATGAATATAGCCTGGTGTTTGACCTTGACGAGAATATTCCCGAATTAGGAGAATACTTATCTGAGTATTATACTAACTTAGGGTTTAATTGCTTCGTCCTAGACAGCTCAGTAGATAAGAGGATTGAAACACCTCAACTCTATCTTAGCTGGAAACGAAAAGGCGTTAAATCGTCTGTGTTTGAAGGATAGTCCTTCAATTAACTTTAATAACTTAATTACATTATGGCAATTAACTTGCAAAAAGGTGGACGCATTGACCTTTCTAAGGAGTCCACAGCTAGTGTGTTTAGAATTGGTTTGGGCTGGGATGCAGCACAACCTGGTAAAGAATTTGACTTGGATGCTATGGCATTGATGTTGAAAGCTGATGGTAAAGTCCTCAGTGATAACAACATAGTGTTCTATGGTAACTTGGAAGACCCTTCTAAGTCTGTGAAGCATTCTGGTGATAACCGTACTGGTGCTGGTGCTGGTGATGATGAAACCATTACAGTAGACACTACTAAGGTTCCCGCTGAAGTACAGGAAATCGTAGTACTGGTAAACATCCACGATGCTAAGAACCGTCAACAGAATTTTGGTATGGTAAAGAATGCCAAAGTAAATCTGTATGAAGGTGCAGAAGGCAACCACATCCTTGCTAAATATGACTTGGAGGAAGATGCTTCTATGGATAGAGCATTAGTATTCTGTAAGCTGTATCGTAAGGACGGTAGCTGGAGATTCCAGGCTGTGAACGAAGGTAAAGGTAACTATCAGTCTGTACTGTTGTGTGACGTTCTGGCTGGTTACGGTATTGATGCTGATCCAAAGGATTTATAAGCTATGATAAATCTATCTAAGGGTGGCAGAGTCAATCTGTCAAAGGACGATAACGGTAATAAGTTATCTAAGGTATTCTTTGGTGCGAACTGGGGAGCTATCAAATCTGGTGGCTTCATGGGTTTTGGTGGAGGTACTGAGGCTGTAGACCTTGATGCTTCTGTAGTTCTTATGGATGCTAGTAAGCGTAAGCTTGAAACTGTCTACTTTGGTCATAAAGACTCAAGTGACAGAGCTATCCATCACTCTGGTGATGACTTAGTAGGTGATACCAACGGAGACGACGGAATGGATAATGAAACTATCTCAGTAGAACTGGATAGAATCAGACCTGAAGTTGAGTATGTTGCTTTCATCCTCAATTCATATCGTCACCAAAGATTCGATAAGATTCCTTATATGGGATTACGAATCTATACAACAGCTGACGGGCGTCCTGTAACCCGTCCAAACTCTAATCCTAACGTATTGGCTAAGTATAACCTAGACAATGATAGCAAAGACTCTGATACAACATTCGTTGGTCGTGAAGCTATTATCTTAGGGTATGTTTATCGTAAGGATGGAGAGTGGAAGTTCAAGGCTCTTGGTAACACAGGCTCTTGGCAGTCTATAGGAGAAATCGAAAGGGTATTACCCAATTTTATTTAACACTTACAATTATGTGTAAAGAAAGTGTAAACGTAGAAGAACTTCGTAAAGAAGTTATGGCGGACGGAGTGGTAACAAAGGAAGAAGTAGAAATGCTGTGGGGCAAGAAAGATTCCCAGGATTGTACTACCTGTGAATTTGATGCATTCTTCGCTGAGGCAGTAATGGCTTGGTTACTGGCTGATGGTCAGATTGATGAAGAGGAAGCCCAATTCCTGATTGATAAAATCAGTGAGGATGCGGACATCGACGACGCTGAAGCTGAACTGTTGGAATCTATCAATGAGTGGGGTCTAGAAGGACATGAGGTTCCGAGTATCCTTGTAGAAGCTTTCCCCGACTTCTTTGAAGAAGACTAAAAAACACTTCTCATAGGTGGGCATGACTGTCCACCTTTTAATAATTAAATAACTTAAAGATGAATATAGAATTGTTAAAGGGCTTGACAGATGCTGAGGTTAGTCATAGTAGAGAGTGTCATGGCTCTAATATACTAACCCCACCTAAGAGAGACCCTTGGTATGTACTTTTCTTTGAAAAGTTTAAAGACCCCTTAATTCAAATATTAAGTGTTGCTGCAGTTATTGCACTGATACTAGGGGTTATTAAATCGGAGTATCTTGAACCCATAGGAATTATAGCTGCTATACTATTAGCTGTAACTATTGGTTTTCTAAATGAGTATAGTGCATCTAAGAAATTTGATGTGCTAACTACAAGCTCCGATGATACACTTGTCAAAGTAAGGCGCAACGGTATAGTAACTCAAGTAGCTCGTAAGGACTTGGTTGTTGGTGATGTAATATTGCTAGAAGCTGGCGAGGAAATCCCCGCTGATGTTACAGCTTATGAATCTCACAATCTAAAAGTCAATGAGTCTGTTTTAACTGGAGAATCTAAGGCTGTTACTAAACAACCTAAAGAGGAAGGTGAACTGAATGCAACTTACCCATCATGGCTATTACTGAAAGGAACTATCATCGAAGAAGGTTCTGTAGTAGGTGTAGTTAATGCTGTAGGTGATAATACTGCATTTGGGCAGACAGCTCGTAAAGCTGCTGAGATTACTGATACAGAGACTCCACTAAACAAGCAGCTTAATGGTTTAGCCGACCTAATCAATAAGATTGCATTTGGTGCTGCTGGTTTCCTTATCCTTGCCTTATTGGTAAGATACTTCTTTATAGAACAAGCTTATGTAGGACAAGACTGGATGCAGATTACTAACGATTTGTTATCCTTCTTAATGATTGCAGTTGCATTAATTGTAGTTGCAGTTCCAGAAGGATTACCTATGGCAGTTACCTTAGCTCTAGCATACTCTATGAAGAGAATGTCTAAGGCTAATAACTTAGTTCGTAAGATGCACGCTTGTGAAACTCTCGGAGCAACTACTCTTATTCTAACCGATAAAACGGGCACTCTAACAGAGAATAAGATGAAAGTTGTAAATGAGGTAATGCCTAATAGGGCATATATTACTATCAATGCTCTTGCCAATTCTACTGCATATGTAGATGGTGATAAGACCGTTGGTAATCCTACAGAGGGTGCTATAATTAAGTATATGGATGCTGGGGACTTACTTGATGATATAAGGAGAGATAATACTCCTGTGTTCAGAATGGACTTCTCAAGTAAGACTAAGTTTATGATGTCCATTGTTAAACAAGGTGATGCCTTTATTTCGTTGGTAAAAGGTGCTCCCGAAGTTGTTCTTACTATGTGTAATGAAACAGTAGAAGGCGGCTTACCAAGTTGTGTTTCGGAGCAGAACAAAGGACGTAGAGTTATAGGCTTTGCTTATAAAGAATCTATGACCTTAGAGGATGCTCAGAAATTGAATGGCTTCACTTATAATGGCTTCATGGCTATTGAAGACCCAATCCGTAAGGACGTTCCTGATGCAGTTAAAGCTGCAAAAGAAGCTGGTATTACAGTTAAAATTATCACTGGTGATAATCCAGCCACAGCTACGGAGATAGCTAGGCAGGCAGGACTAAGCGACAACCCAAGAGCTTTATTAGGAGGAGACAGAATGTCAATTACTACTTTGAATAATACTGATGTATATGCTCGTACTAAACCAGAGGACAAACAAACTCTGGTTAAGATGTATCAGAGCATAGGAGAGGTTGTTGCAATGACTGGTGATGGTACTAATGATGCTCCAGCTTTAAATCATGCCGAAGTAGGTATAGCCATGAATAATGGTACGGACGTAGCCAAAGAAGCTGCAGATATTATCCTACTCGACAATTCATTCCCATCTATCATCTTAGGTGTTAAGTGGGGAAGAAGTCTGTACAAGAATATACAGCACTTCATTCTGTTCCAATTAACAATCAATGTTGTAGCTATTCTTATAGCTTGTATTGGTCCGTTCATTGGTATAGACCTACCCTTCACTGTTACACAGATGTTGTGGGTTAATTTAATCATGGATACATTCGCTGCATTGGCTTTAGCAACTGAACCAGCTAACGATGCAGTTATGAAGGATAAACCAAGAAGTCCTAAGGCATTCATTATCACTAAGAAAATGTGGTGTGAAATCTTTGGAGTTGGTATCATATTCTTCATATTCTTAGTCACCTTACTCTATACTAAAGCAGTATCTCTAACAGAGTTCTTTACGATATTCGTATTGTTACAATGGTGGAATCTGTTCAATGCTAGAGTGTTCGGACAAAGGAGAAGTATCTTTGATGGCTTACTAAAGAATCCAGCATTCGCTGGCATAGCTTTAGTTATTCTCGTCGGTCAATTCTTAATCGTTCAATATGGTGGTGCTATGTTTAGAACCGAACCTCTCTCTATGGAGACTTGGGGTTTGATTTTAGCTGGTACTTCTGTAGTTACGGTTGTTAGAGAGTTGGCTTATCAATTAAGCAAAATTTTCAAATAGTATGGAATATTGGGTATTATACTTATGTAGTATTGCTGACTCTGTTCATACATTGTTAATGGTTCTTTCAATTGTTGGTTTAATTGTATCAGTTATCTTATTCTTTATGTCAGTATGTAGTTCTCAGTGCGATAGGTGCAGTACGGACGTTTGCGTGGCTAAAGGTGTAAAGAAATCTGGTGTAAAGAGGAAACACTTCGTAATACCTACTGCAATAGCAGCAGTGTTATGTGTACTTACTCCATCAACAAACCAATGCTATGCCATCTTTGGCGTAGGTGCAAAGAATCCCTGACAATGCAATGAAAGCAGTAAATCGCTACTTGGAGTCTCTGGCTCCCAACGACTCCATACAATAGTACTAGGGGTCAATGCTGTCTACATATGTAGATGGGTTGACCCTTATTTTTTGTAGATACGTGGTAAAGTAACTGAAAAGTCAATAAGTGAAGGGACTAAGTAAAGTTAAGGCATGGCTAACTAAGAAGGAGTTTATTCAAGTAGAGCAGGTTGGAGATACAAATTCAGAATACTTTCAGTTATCTGGATTTCCAATTACAGTTAGACTTGGAGACCATCTTGGCAGGCAGAATACTATCTCTGATAAGTATATCAATGTTTTACCAGGTAACGATTGTGATTCATATGTACTAGTAATAGATAAGACTACTAAAGTTGTTAAGTATAAAGAGTTGTTAAAGGTTTTAGAGAGCTTTATTTCCCTTTATTCAATCCTTCCAGACTATCTTAAATTTAGGGTGGAAATGAAGAAGGAATTTCAACAGAAGGAGTCAAGTCTAAATTCTGAGATTAATAACCTGAAGGCTTCCATATTAGCACTTAAAGCTAAGATGAAAGATAAAATGAATAATTTTAGTCAGGCTATTAAGAAAGTAAACAACGACATTGTGGTCGAAATGAACAACTTGCAATGATTATACAGAATATTATAGACTCTTGGAAACACATTCCGTATACTCTTAGACATTATGCTGCCTTCCTCAGAACTGAGAAGAAGTATATTGGCCATTAACAAACATCATATCCAGAACCATAAAGCTGCTTGGGAGTGTAATTACGAAGAAGCAGTGATAGATTGGGAATGTTGTCGGTTAACTAAACCTCAAGAACCTATGAGTGCAAGGGAATATCTAGAATACAAGAAGGAAACTCTCAGAGATGTACATTATGCCCATATGGACATAATAATGAAACAATTTAACCTGTAGAATAAATATGGTTATCGAGGAAGCTGATTTTAGGTTAACATCTGAAGTTAGTGATTATTTCTGGGATTTAGAATTACTATATACAGTTAGACCTAAAGGTAAACCAGAGCGTCAGGAATTTAAGAACGCTGGATATGGCATGCCTTTAGAAACCTGTATTAGAAGAGTAGTTCATCACAGAATAGCTAATAAGAGAGATGTTGGTACTCTTTCAGAGTACGTACAAGATTATAAGGAAGAAGTAAAGAGATTAGGAGAATTGCTAAACTCTTCTTTAGTAGAGAAGATGGTAGCTGACTCCAAACTAGCTAAATCTTTAAAATCATAATTATGGCTTCAATTAAGAAGGCCCAAAAAAAGGACTCAAGACGTATTCAGTCGGTTAGGGTACTAACCTGTAGTAGATGTGGCTTACCAACCACACATACTTTATATGACACTGAAAACAAGGTCTACAAGTGTACTATTTGTGGCAGCACAATTAAATTATAACTCGTTAATAAAATGAAGAAAGAAGAGAAGAAGAAAGAAGAGAAGAAGAAGGAAGAGGATAAGAGAGTTGATGTAAACAATGATGCAGAAATGGTTGCATTAGGAATTCGTAATCCTCATATTAAACCACGTGACCCGTCAGTATGGACTAAGACTGAGAAAGAACGTAAGGCTTGGAAGAAGCAGCGCCGTTTCCCAGCTCCTAATTCACGTTGGATGCCTCCTGTAATAACATCACAATTTAAAGGTCGTCTAACCGTTAATGTCAAAGGATTGGATAAGACAACCTATAGTCATAACTGCCCGGAAACAGATATACCTTATCTGTTAGGTAAGTATAAGAGTGAACACAGCTCCATCATAAGAGCATTCTGGAATGGTAAAGAAATTGACCCAGAACGTCTACTCAGACAAGCAATATAAACTAACTGAATACCCTAAGTTCCTATATGAAGTATCTTTGTATAAGATATGGAAAGACAGGGCAGAGTGTGTAGGAAGTCAGTTTTATGTAGCTGATACACCTTTAACTATTAAGAAGGAAACTATTAGTAAGAAGGTGGAAGATTATAGATTAGTTAAGTTTATTACTTGGCTATCAGCACCTCTAGATTACTTGATGCAAAACAACTTTAAATTAGTTACTGATGAGAGTACTAGACGCACAAGGAAATCCAGAACAAAAAGAAACTAAGCAGGGTGTTCAAACCGTAGATGCAATGTCTACAATGCGATATACAGAGAAGGTAATTGATGAAAGTAGACGTAAGTGTACATTGTCAAGTGTTATGGTAGAAATGTTAGTAAAGCAGATGTCTGCTGAATTAGCTAACCATAGTCTGTATAGAACCTTTGCTAATTATTTCGATGTAGAAGGATTACCGAAATTAGCTACCTACTGGCTTGGTAGGGCAGCTGAAGAGTATCTCCACCATGAGTGGATTTATAAGTATCTAACTACCAATGATGCTCTGTTCCAATATCCACCAGTTCCAGCTATTAAGGTGAACATAATTGATAGAGTTATGCCTTTCGCTGCTACTGTAGATAGGGAGATTGAAACTACTATGGGTATCAATAAGATTGTAGACCAGGCTCAGAAAGAAGGTGATTGGGCTACATTCCAGTGGTTGAATGGTGAGGATGAAGACGAGGGAAGACTCGTTAAAGAACAAGTAGAAGAAGAGTCTATTAGTAGGACTATTCTGGATATGGCTAAAGAGGAAGGTTCTTGGTTGCGTAAGCAATCCACTATCCTTGCTTTCTATCGTAATCCTGATAGCCATCTCGTAAAGCATAAGATTATTGAACTACAGAGATTAGCTTTAGAAAATATCTTATAATTTACATTAATATGAAGAAGGTAGAATATATCGTAGACAGCTTTAAGGACTTTACTGGTGAAGAACGTCAATTCGTGATGGCTGCTGTTAGCCTACATGGTGAGCCAGAAGTTTACATCGAAGAGGATGGTGAACCTATTGATAATGACATGAAAGTGTTGTCTATCGGTGTGTCAGTATGCCGCCCTGATGATGAGTTTAACGAAACTCTTGGTAAGACTATCGCAGAGGGTAAGGCTATGAAATATCGTAATCACGCATTATATGCTGTGGACGCAGGGCTAATTAATGAAACAATGGTTAAAGCATTGCTTCAACAAGAAGCCGAGTATTTTAAAGCAAATCCAGGTCGCTATTTGGCTGGATACGATAAGGATGCTGAAAAGTATCATAGAAGTGAGAGAATTGAGGGATATATTGAAACCCTTGAAGGAGAAGCCAAAACTACATTCAATTACCTTACAGAAGCAACTGATGAGGAGATGGAGAAGTTGGCTGAAGCAGTAAACTACGTACTTGGTGAGTAAGAAGTTACTGTGGCTAGTAGCACTGTGCTTTATAGGAATACTAGTATATACGTGGTTAACTCCAAATAAGGAACCACAATCTAACTACGAAGAATTAGTCAATCGTATTGACTCTCTAAATAGTGAAATAAGTTTGCTCAAACTTGAGAGAGATTCATTACATAATGTAATAGATTCCTCTAAAGTTAAAGTTGATGTAATTGAACATTGGTATGAGAAAGAGCTTACTGATATTACTAATCAGTCTATTGCCGATGATGTGGTGTTCTTCACAGAATACCTATCCGAAGTTGGTAAATGATTCATTAGTAGTAATTACACCTCAACAGCTAAAGGCTACCAACTTAATATTCTTGGAACATAAGAAGTTTAAACTGGAGATTCCAGAGCTTAAAAAGCAATTAACATCTTATGAAAGTTTGATTAACTCTTATGAAAGAACTGATTCAGTTAGAAATGCACAGATTAATAGACTTATGCTTCATGCACAAGCCTCTGAGCAAGTAATACAGAGTCAACTTAAGGAGATTAATAAGCTTGAATCCAAGAAGAAACTCTATAAGGGTTTAACGGTTGGTGGGGTTACTGTTAGTGTGGTCCTTCTAATAACGTTATTACTAAAGTGAAGTATACAATAGGAGCAATGGTTTTATTGTTCATAGCTGTTATACAATTTTTATTTACTATCCCAGACCTCCTATTGGTATTACTAATACTAAACGTAATGGCGAACTTAGATTGGATATCAAACAAGATTATTAAACTGTTAAAATGACAAGTATGAATTTCACAGACATTTTTAAGGGTAAGAACCTTATAGCTTTAATAGCTGCCGTTGTTATATGTGTTCTTCTTTCAGCATTCGGAGTGCCTAAGATAGCTATTTATGTAGTTATGTTTGCACTCGGCTGTAATCATAAGAACTTTGCACAATGGGTCGAGGACAAAATTATAATCCCATTTAAGAGGTTAGTATAATCGTATTTATCTGGTATAGCTAAAGAGTCTGCCAATTCATACTTAGACTTAGGTATTCAATGGCAAAGCAACTAAGTAGTTCCTTCGATAAAGACAAGGATGGAGTTAGATATCAACATCCAGAGCGTACGTGCAAGGAGTGTGCTAAATACCCCTGTTTCAGAGGTCAAGAGGGCATGGCTTGTGATTATGCCAAATACGGTTGTAGGAAATACAAAGATAAGGAAGATTAACTATAAAATTCTTATCATTATGATAGAATGTAACATCTACTCTGGACGTAGGGGAAGGTTAGACTACCAAGAGACTGATAACATTCCTTACGACGAACGAGTAGGAGTAATGTATCTGTAAATGGAAACAATCCATGCCAAGTTAATAACCTTACGAGAAGATGTAGGTGGCTATATAATCTATGTCTTCCAAAATTTAGCTAATGGGACTTATGAAATGGTAACCCGATTACCTAGGTGGGAATCTCCGGTTCTCAAGATAGGTGATGTAGGGTTTTTAAAGTACAATGAGGTAATAGCTGGTGAGGATACTTGGTATGACTCTACAATAGGTCAGAAAGTACCTTACCGCTTTACTGGAGTTTATTTTATAGACTTTGTTTATGAGAAGCCAGCAGAATCAGATCTAATACTGTAATAAAAAGATGAATTTGAATAAAGAGATTATTTTATATGATAAAGACATAATATAGAATAACAATATGATGAAGGAAAAATTGGCTGCCGCTATTGCTAAGAAGAATAATGACATTAACACTTTCACATGGAAAGGTCGCAAGGTTGAAGTAAATGGACAATTCATACAAGAAGAAAGACGACTTGTTGATTGTTCCGATAAAGAACTAAGAACGTTCTATAACCATTGTGAATCAATGCTGTATAATGACAGCAAAGAACATCCGGGTCGATATGTTCTGTTGGACATTATTAAAGACCAAAGAGAAAGATGTAATACTGAGTTATTCCTTCGCTGGTTAGAGCAAGATAGAGGTATTCCAAGATTTACGTTCTTACCCTCGTTGAGAGTGTTCCTTGATAACAACAAAGGTATTGATACCAAGGAAACATTCATCTCTGAGGCTTTGGTTGGGGACTGTCCTGTGGAGTTCGCGAGACTTCCTATTGAACTAGTTCTTGAAGGCTGTCTTGATAAGTTGGGTAAATTTAACAAGCAGCACATTACATTAACATTTATCTTAAAACAAGGTCTATGGTTTACACAGCAGGAATCTAAAGACTTGACTGAGAAGACTGCAAGTGGAGAATATCGTGAGAAGGCTGAAGTAGCCAAAGAACGTCTCGGTCTTAACCCTACTGCAAACCTGTATATGACACCGAAAGGTCTATCATTCACTCAACTGCGTGCTATGGTAAACCTTAAGAGTAAGAAATACTCTGAACTTACTACTTCTCAACTGGAAACATTGAGGAACAGAATCCTATTCTCTTTGGAGGATGAGGTTAAGTTCCACATCAACCAGTGGGAGACTCATAAGAACCAAATTAAGAAGGTTTGTGAAGCTAAAGGATATACTCTTTAATGCTTACATCCATCTATATTGGTTCTACATTTATACTCCTGAGTTTTACTCACTCATTATAGGAGTTTTGTTTACATAACTATCAATAGAATAAAGAGTAAATTCAAGGGTAAAATTGATAGTATATGGCAGACTTGTTTGAAAATCTAAGTAGAACTGAACGCCAAGAACAAGGTGTTCAACGATGGGTAGATAACAAGTTGTGTGGGACTTTAAACTGGGCAACTGGTGTAGGTAAAACTAGAGGAGGTCTAATGGCTATAAGTAGGTTCTTGAAGAAGAATCCAACTAAGTCTGTTATTATAGTTGTCCCAAGTGAACCTATTCAAAGACAATGGAATCAGGAACTAATTGACTGGAACTTATTCCAACAGTGCTCAGTTAAGACCATGAATGATACATCAGTTAATAAGTATAGTTGTACTTTACTTGTAATTGATGAAATTCATAAAGTAGGCGCACCCACACTACTGAACATATTTAAAAACATCCAATACACAGTAATCTTAGGGTTAACTGCGACCTTTGAGAGATTGGATGGTAAAGATGAAATTATAAGTAAGAAGTGTCCTATTGTGGATACCATTTCTGTAGAAGAAGCCATAGAGAATAAATGGCTCGCTGATTATCGAGAATATGAGGTACTTATTGAGCCAGAGGACATTGATGTCTATAGAGAGGTCAACAAGGAGTTCTATGAGCATTTCTCATTCTTTAACTATGACTTTAACCTTGCTATGAAGTGTGCAACTGATTGGAAGAGAAGGTCTGAGTTAGCTAAAGAGAGGTGTAGAGAAGACCAGAGTGAGGATTTTAAAACTGTTGATAAGCAGATTTTAGTTCATGCTATGGGCTTTAGTAGAACCTTACAGGCTCGTAAGAAATACATATATAATCATCCTAAGAAGATTGAACTTACCAACTTAATTCTAGAGCATAGACAAGACAAGAAGTGTATAACTTTTAGTGCTACTATAGCTATGGCTGAGAAGATTAAGTATGGTGCTGTATATTCTGGTAAGGATTCTGTTAAGAAGGGCAGGATGAGCTTACAAGAGTTTATACAGCAGGATGGTGGCGTACTGAATACTGTTATGAAACTGAATGAAGGGTTTAATTGTCCCGACATCAGTGTATCAGTTATATTGGGCTTTAATAGTAGTTCTACTACTAAGAAACAGAGAGTGGGTCGAGTTATCCGTCAGAAGGAGGGCAAAGTTGCTGAAGTCTTCACTTTAGTTCTTAAGGGAACTGTAGAGGAGGAATGGTTTAGGAAGTCTACCAGTACTGGAAGATATATCCCTATTAGTGAGGAAAATCTTATAGATGTCCTTGAGGGAAGACCATTTAATCCTAAGAAGAAGAAGCAAACTAAAATGATGTTTAGATTCTAATGTTCAATGTAACCTATTACGAACGGTCCAACAATGTAGTTGATGTTAAAGTCAATGCTATACAGTTCTTACACCTATTAGAACTATGTGCAGCTGGCAGATATATCAGAATCGTAACAGCGGACTTTCAAGGTAAAAGCATAGACTGCAATAAGCTATTATGTAGCTTAAAGTTTGTGTAGATTCATTTGGTAATTTAAGAGATTTTTAGTATCTTTGTACTCTTAACACGTTAATAAGATGACAACAGAGAGAATGTTAGAGCTTCTTATTCTCAATAAATTCATGGATAGGTCTCCGAAAGTCAAAGGGCTTACTGAGAAGATGATTTCTATACCACAAGTGCTAGAGAAGGAGTTCTTGAACCCGTATGTAATTGACAACGCTGAGAAATCAGAATAAACACTTTACAGTTAGTAGATTGTTTAGTTATTGGCTAACAATTTATTTAATTGGAAAAACTAAGTTTAACAGTAGACAATCAATTAGTAATGATGGAGAAGTATAGACTAACAGCAGAAGAGGTCTTACTAATTGATTTATTATTTCTAGCTAGCATAGAAGAAGGGCATAAAGAATATCTAGTTAAGTATTTTACTATGCCTGTAACTAGAACCAATCTTAGAGATTTATTATTAAGTCTCCAGGCTAAGGGAATCATTACTAAGCAGTATAAGGTTCCTGATAAGGGTCAGAAGTTTGACCCTGAATGTGTTATATTCAACCAGAACTTTCTTAATAATTATAGGAAATTTAGTGGTGATTTAGGCGCAGAGTTCTTAATGACTTATCCTCACAATGGACTAATTAATGGAGTTGAAGTTCCGTTAAACAACTGGGCTAAGAAATTTAGTACAGAAGAAGAGTTCTATTATGCCTATGGTAAATCTATAGGCTGGAAGCAGGATAAGCACAATGAAGTATTGGAACTCATTAGGTGGGCTAAGGATAACAACTGTAATCTTCTTAACATGAATATTGCTGACTTTATGATAAGTAAAATCTGGCAGAATATTGCAGAGCTTAAGAACGGAGATGGGACTATGAGGTTTGATACTATCAAGAGTATTTAATGGGTAGGATAACTAAGAATTTAAAGGAGTTAATTGATAGAGGTAGGAAAGGAGAGAATCATGCCTTATCAATGGGTCTTCCTAAACTAGAGAGATTTGTGGATGGTGTAGCACAAGAGACATATTACTTAATAGCTGGTGGTACTGGCTCTGGTAAGACTTCTTTTGCATTACATTCATTCATCTATAAGCCTATAATGGAGAATATTGACAATCCAGATTTTCATATTATATATTTCAGTTTAGAAATGACTGCTGAGCAACTGCTTGGCAAGATTCTATCTATCTATATATATGAAACATTTGGTGTTGAATTATCCTTTAAAGAACTACTTTCTAGAAGTAAAGACACAACTCTGTCCGATATGGACTATGAATTAGTATGTCAATCCTTAGAGATGCTTGAGAAGATTGAATCTCACATGATAATATATGATAAGCCTTTGAATAACCAGCGCATGGTAGACTTCCTTATGGAATCCCTAAAGCAGTTTGGTAAATTCCAGGGTGATACATATACTCTGTTTAGACCCAATCACATCATATTAGTTATTCTAGACCATATTGGTTTAGCTAGACCTTCTATTGGTAATACTAAGAAGGATGAGATGGATGCTATGTCGTCTTCACTAGTTTCATTTAGAAATAAGTGTAAGATTAGTCCCGTGGTGGTAATGCAGGTAAATAGAGGTTCCTCTAATGTGGAGAGAAGGAAGTTAAACTTCCAAGAACTTCAGTTGGACGATTTAAAAGGAACTGGTAATCCAGCAGAGGATGCCAACATAGTATTAGCATTATTTTATCCTTTTAGAGAGAAGATGTCTTCGTATAGAGGATATGACATAAAACAAATTGGAGAGAACTTTAGAAGTGCAGTAGTATTAAAGAATAGATGGGGTGCAGCAGACATTGCTGTAGGTCTCGGATTCTATGGTAAGACTGGCTTGTTTAGAGAACTTCCGATTGCAACCAAGATTACAAACTATGAGAAGTATTTAACCCCTGATTGGTTAATTACTGATTCATGCCAAGAGATTACTCAAGAAGAACAACAAGATTCTAGTTCAAAGATGACTTTAGTTCTATAGTAAATGGCAGCAGAAACTATTGCGATTGTTGGTGAGAGTGGTACTGGTAAGAGTACTTGTTTAAGAAATTTAAACCCAGAAGAAACCTTCTTGATTTCTACTACTGGTAAGCCCTTGCCTTTTAAAGGATATAAGAAGAAATATAAAGAGATTAAGAAGGAGGGCTCTGAATGGGTTGGTAACTACTATGTTAGTTCTAAGTATGACAAAATCATTAACATCTTGAAGATTGTTAATCTAAAGATGCCTCATATTAAGCAAGTTATCATTGATGACTGGCAGTATATGTTGAGTTATGAGTTTGTTGATAGAGCAACTGAAGTGGGTTATACTAAGTTTACTGAGTTAGCTCAGCACGCTATGGAAGTACTTAGGTATTCAGAATCTATGAGGAATGATTGCAAAATGATATTCCTTACTCACAGTGAGAATGTCGGTGATGTCGTGAATCCTAAATATTCAATCAAGACTATTGGTAAGTTATTGGCAGAGAAAGTTACTCTGGAAGGTCTATTCACCTATGTATTCTTTACTAAGGTACAAGAAGGTGATTCTGGCAGAATGGAGTATAAATTCCTTACTAATACTGACGGAGAGTGTGTAGCAAAGACTCCGATGGGTATGTTTGATGATTTGTTAATTGACAATGATTTGAACGAGATTATTAAGGTAATTGATGCTTATAACAACGACGAGGAATGATTATAAAAATGATGATTACCTTTGACTATAATCCTGATACTAAGGAGTGTGTACTTCTAAAGCAGGAGCAAGTTAAAGAGAAAGCTCAGAAGACAAGCACTAAGGCTGAGGAAGCAGAGGATTCTGCTGAACCTCAGATTACCTTGGAGTCTAACAAATATGTCCTTAATAGGGCGGCTGCATCCTTAATGGGTGTAGAATGGGAGAATAGGTTAGATATTAAGTATCAGCCTATTGAGAAGGGTGGATTGATGTTCCCTATTATAGGAACTGATACAGCCTGGAAGACCAAGTCTGGTAACAAATTAACTAAGAGCCTTACAGTAAGTTGTAGAGGCAATGCAAACGACTTATTGTCCAAATATGGAGATACATTCACTGTAACTCCGTGGAAAGGACATGATGGTTTGTTCGTGTTAATTGGTAACAAGGACAGGTCAGAAGATAATAATATTAAAATTAAAGAAGATGAAAACCCAGTGGAGGATTTACCATTGGACACAAGCCTAGATAATGATGAAGCATACGAGATTGACGACTTATCATTTGAAATTTAAATTTTAATATTATGGCAGGAATGACATTCAATCTGAATAACGTTAAAGGCACAGCAGTAGTAAGACTGAAAGCATGGGGTATCTATGATGTAGTATTCAAAGGTATCGAGCTGGCTAAGGGCACAAACAAAGAAGGTAACGAGTGGAAAGCAATGAAGATTAAGTTCTCTGGCGAGGAAGGAATCTTTGAACCTCTTATCTTCTGTCCTGGTGACAACGGAGGTGAACGTGTAACTGGTGAAACTGGCGGTAAGAAGTGGGAACTTCCTTCTGCTTTGGAACAACTTCAGTTCACTGTATCTCATGTAATGACAAATCTTGCTCCTGAAATGATGGAGAAGTTTGTTAAGGCTGTATCTGGTCTTACATTGCCTGACGATTTTGAAAAGTTGATTGAAATCATGAATAAGGCTTTGGCTAAGGCTGTAAACAAACAGACTAAGTTGAAGTTAATTGGAAATAGCAAGGGTTTTGCATCTTTGCCTAGCTTCGTTGGTATTAACAAGGAAGGTGATGCTTATATCAACAACAACTGGTTGGGTGATACTGTAGCATTCTCTGACTATGAGGTTAGGAAGATGAACGAGCAGAAGAACGCTAAACCTACAGCTGTAAAAGATGACGTAGATGCTACTGACGATACAGCAGCAGGTAACGAAGACTTGGATTTTGAAGTATAATAAATAGTTAGTAACTTTGTGGTTCTAATACAAACCATATGAATTAATATGAAACTTGAATTTGAACCTACGATTACTAAACAATATTTATTAGACAGAGCATCTCAAGAAACATATCTCGAATATTATTTAGGCATACCAGTTAAGAAGGGTTTGTTTAAATCTCCTTTGAGAGCAGACAATAATCCCACCTGCTCCTTTTACAGGAACAAGAGTGGAGATATTGTTCTGAAGGACTTTAGTGGTGCATTTTATGGTAATTTTATCAGTGTGGTTATGTACAAGTATGGGCTAACCTATTATAAAGCATTGAGAATGATTGCCAATGACTTTGGTTACATTAAACATCCTAAACTTAAAAAGAATCCTAAACCTGTTACTATTAGTACGAATGAACTCAAAGAGTGTAAGGAAGCTAATATACAGGTAGAAATTCAAGAGTTCTCTAAAGAAGAACTTGAATGGTGGATGCAATTTGGTATTACAGAGAAGATTCTGAAGAAATTTAGGGTCTTCTCTTGTAAGACCGTATTTCTAAATGGTAATTTCTTTACAACATCTACTAAGAGTTGTCCAATATTTGGATATTATAGGGGTAAGAATGAGAACGAAACAGAATTGTGGAGAATCTACTTCCCTTTTAATAAGAAGCATGAATTGAGGTTTCTATCTAATTGGAAATCTTTCCTCTTACAGGGTGCTAAACAACTTCCTAAAGAAGATGATGTCTTAGTAATAACTAAGAGTCTAAAGGATGTAATGACATTGTATTCTCTCGGAATTACAGCTATTGCTCCAAATTCTGAGAATCTATTCCTAACTGAAAGTCAATTCTCTAAATTGAAGAGTAGATTTAAGAGGATTATTGTATTCTATGACAATGACTTAACTGGTCTTCATAACATGAATAAGATTAGAAAGTCATTTGATGTAGAATGTATGTGGATTCCTCGTAGTTATGGAGCCAAAGATATATCAGACTTTCATAAGATGTATGGACGAGAGAAAACTTTAGAATTAATAGAATATGCCAGAAGAAGTAGCAGAGAAACCTAAGAAGAAACGTAATGGTGCATATGCCAGACGTAAAGGAAACAATTATGAGTTGAAGATTATTAAGGAGCTTACAGAACTAGGGTATGCTGGACTAAAGTCAGCTAGGTCAGAATCTAAGAACTTAGATAATGACAAGATTGATATAGCAGAGACTATAGACCACTTACCTTGTTATGTACAGTGTAAATGTACCAAGAATACTCCTTCGATTTCAGAAATCATTAAATCGTGTCCTCGTAAAGATAGACCATTAGTGATAGTATGGAATAAACAAATTGACAAAGAGGTCAATATGGCTTCTGATGGACAGTATGTTATGATGTCCAAAGAATTCTTTTATGATTTAATAAGGAAGAATTAATTATGAATATATTAGTTATACCGGTACAAACTGTTAGTGATATTATTACTAATAGTTCGTCTGAGGTGTTTATCTTAGACACTGGAAAGACGTGTGAAGAGGTCGATACTATGCTTCACACATTCACCTCTGGGTTTAGTTATCCGGAGGTTTTTTCATTAAAGGACTTTCGTGAATGGCGTAAGAAAGTTCGCAGTGGTGAAATTGAGGAGGACTGGAGCTATCCAGGTTCTATCTTCAGTATAGCTGAAGGATGGTTTATGGACCCTGAGGATGAGAAAGATGTCCTTGACTTACGAATGGGGTTCTTATTTCAACCATATCAAGTTATTGATATAGTTGATAAACATAAAACCTATGCCTATAGTAATAAGTACAAAGAACCTATCCATGATGCTTTTGTGGAATATCTGAATAACAATTGGGGTAGGGTTGGTGAACTTATTAACCAGACTCTCGAAGAGGATGGAGAAGAGACTGTTGGTAGTATGAATTGGCGTACCCTACTCAAGAATAACTACATTCTTAAAGAACCTCTTTATGACATTGCGAAAGAGTTCCTAGAGAACTATAATGGTCCTGAACCTACAGTATGGAACATCGGTAAGCGTTATGATGTGAGAGGGCTGGATGGTAAAGTATTGGTTGTAAGTTATGACGACAACAGTATCCCTTATGATACTTGGGATAAGATTAACAATTTATTTAATGGTTGGAATGTGCATTTAGGATGATATTTAAACTGCAATCTTTAAACGATGTAGTAACTAACAGTAGTATGGAAGTCTATCAAGAGGCTACACAATACACTGTTGATGCTGTAAAAGATATTATTAATGTAATTTTAAAGATTAGTGGTTCAGATAAGTCCTGTGACGACTTATTCACCGTTAGTATTAACTATGAGGATATGCTTGAGTCATATTTCGAAGACATCCTTGATAAGTCCGATATTGATGAGATACATCTAGATACGATTGAAGAAATAAGGTGTCGTAAAGATAATACAGGACACTTCATTAGTGATTCTGAAGCATATGCCAAATTAGTTAAAATTGGTTTAGTTGGTAATATGATACCCACCATCGAAGAGTACACCAGAGACTGGAGATATCCAACTACTGAGGTATCTATTATTCCTAAGGGTGAAGCAGAGCATTCTGACATTGCCATACTAAACAAAATAAATGACTTATTCTGTGTCAAAGCGTGCTACAACTAAGTACTACTTAATACCA
>OBIN01000035.1_pt1 | contig 16777 bp, 23 predicted proteins | sample 1481581 | NCBI WGS metagenome assembly OBIN01 (sample SAMN02044685, study PRJEB22538) | human gut metagenome
CATCAAGAACATGTCTTGCTGTCATACGCTGCCACCCCCTGCCTCCAATACTTGGAGACAAGCAACCGCCAAGCGTTGAACCGCTTTTGTGATCTCCTGCCAGCGCGCGTCCTCAGTGCTGTCAATCTCTCCATCCGCAAGAATGGTGATCATGTCGTTGGCGTAGTCCTCCAGGCTATGCAGCCTCGCCATCAGATTCAGCGCCGCCATAGGTACCCCGCTGGGCTCGTATCCCGGCAGAATCGATTGGTACACCGGATCCAACTGCAACGCCCGATAGCATAGGCCCGGGTCTTTGTACGCTTTGGCAAACAGCCATACGGCATCATCCGGGCAAACCAACTCTCCGTATTCATACCTTTGGATGGTCCGCACATGAAACCCGGTGGCTTCCGACGCAGCTTCTTGGGTTAATCCCGCTTTTCGCCGTGAAGCGTAAAGGTACTCCCCTATATCCGCCATGGCGTTTTTCCTCCTTTCCATGAGATAATGATCTTGCAAATCTCAATGTTGATCTCTTAACCTTCCTTGGGAATGTTCCTGGACTTGGACATGTATTCTTCAAGTTCGTCCTTCCGCATCCGCCACAGCTTCTCCCCTACTTTGTATCCGGGGATAATTCCCGCCTGGAGCATGCCCCGTAGCGTATCCTCCTTGACTCCTAAAATGGGAGCAGCCTCCTTGACAGATAGATACCGTTCCATGTTTTCACCTCCCTTGCTTCGATTCTTTGAAGTGTGATATATTGTTGATAAGTACACCCTTTATCAAGGGCATTCCCTATCTACGGGTTTAGTATATTACGGTATTCGTAATAATGCAATACTTTTATTTCGGCATTCGAAATATTTTTGAGGTTTATATGGATACAATTGATCGAATCTTCAAAACCATGAAAGAAAAGCAGTTATCAGCTTATGCTGTATCAAAAAACACTGGTATTGCTAATAGCACTATTTCGGACTGGAAAAAGGGGAAAGGGCGCCCCAGTGCTGATAACATTGCTGCGCTTGCCGACTATTTCAACGTATCCACGGACTACCTCCTAGGGCGCACGGACAACCCTTCATTTGCCCCCCCTACCCTTGTCCTTACTCCCGATGAACAGGCCGCCGTAGAAGCATTCCTGGCCGTATACAGAGCAAAAAAGGATTCGTAATTATAAAGGGGGTAACTTCCTATGGAATGGGCAACTCTTGTATCCCTAATAGCCTTAGTTGTTTCCGTCGCTTCTCCCGTGTTTTCTACGTTTTTGAACAATCGTCATCAAGAACGTATGAAAGAAATTGATCTAGTAACTGCACGTAAAATCCAAGTTTTTGAAGGCTATCTCCGTGGAGCGTCTGAATCCTCATACGGAAGTGGAACAACAATGGATTTTACCCAATACAAATCCCTTATTTTTTTCCATGCCCCAAGCGCGTTACACGAAAAGATTCGGCTTCTGAACGACCGCTTAGAAACAACAAGCTCTGAAGAGGAAGTCTCCCCTCTCATAGAAGAGGTGGCGCGTTTACTGAGCAAGGAAAATCACATATCCAAGTAATACGTTCAAGCATACAAATGCTATATATACAACCGTCCCAAATGCTCCCCATAGCCGCTTCTTTATTGAAAAGATAACTGCGGTAATGGCAACAACAACTAAAATCCAAAATGCAATCTGATTGCCCATAAAAACCTCCCAGTATTTACCGGATGCTGTCCTCGTGAACCACAGTGTTTAGCGATCCTTCTTTGGTAACTTCAATGACCGTTGTTTCTTTAACCTTTTTGAGATGCATTGACGATTTCCTTTCCTCTAGTAATACGCAGAAGTAAGCTGATTGAGCTTCACTATAATAAGCTTAATCAAGAGGGCTTCTTCAACGTATAACCAAGCGCCTCAGCAGTTTTTAGGATGGAGTCCGTTATGTAAATTGCCCTATCTATTTGTGATGGAACATTTGTACATGTCTCCGAAATCTTTATTAAGCGATTAAAATGTTTTTCTAGGCTGGTTCTGATTTCCTCATACGTCATTTTCTAGCCTCTCTTCCCCACTGGATGCAGATTGAAATACCCTTCTGCGGTGTGGTATATTGTTGATTAGGAGTATCCGTTTCTGGCGGCATCACCTTTCTACGGGTCTAGTATATCTATAAAATTTTCTATTGTCAATAATATTTTATAGATTTCTATTAAATTTTCTGGAGTTGGCTATGGTAACGATTATTAGAGAACTCTGCGCAGAAAAAAAAATAACCCTAGTTTCTCTCGAAGCAGCGTTATCTTTTGCAAAAAACTCTATATATAAATGGGATACAAATAAACCGTCTATTGATAAAGTACAAAAAGTAGCTGATTATTTCAATGTATCCACGGACTACCTACTAGGCCGTACGCCCTACAAGCGCCCTACAGACGATCCTTCTTTAGTGTGGGGGTACGTTACCCCTACTGGCAGAGAACTCACGCCAGAGGAGCAGGAAGAGGCTAAGAAGTTTATTGATATGATGGTTCGAGCACATGATGCTGAAAACCAGGATAAATAAAATAAGCGCCTACTAGGCGCCTATTTTTTGACTTAAACAAATGGTAAATTTTGTAGAAATTTAGGAGATTTAAGGGAATCGGGAGAGGGAGAATGGAAAAAGATACGCTATCTGCATCTTTTAGAGATTCATTAAAAGCCTTAGATAGACCTTCCTGTAGTTGGGCAGAAGTAACTCTAGAAGAAATACTCGATAATAATATTCTAAAAGAAATTCCCTTTATTTCGACTGCTATTAGTATTTATAAAACTACTAAAGACATTATTGGATATCATAACATTAAAAAATTGGCAATATTTATTGATTCTATAAACCAAGGCATAAAAAATCCTGAGTCCCTAAAGAAATACCGTGCCAAATTTCAAGATAATGAAAAGTTTAGAAATCAAGAATTGGAGTGTCTTTTAGTTCTTATTAACAGATATATTACTTACGATAAACCTTCTATGTTGGCCAAACTCTATCTAGCATATTTAGATGAGACAATCATTTGGAAAGAATTTCTTATGTATGCAGAAGTAATTGACAGATTCCTACTCCTTGATTGTGACATGCTTACTACTGATTCCAAGAAAGTTATTGTTTCGCGTAATATCGGAGGCGAATCAGTATTACGCTTAGTTGGGCTCGGGCTGATGGCCGAGAGTACAAACACCTCGTTACTTATAAAAGATAGTAACGGAAACTATTCGGCAACTTGGGAATCCGTTGAAAAGTCTCCGTCACAAGATAAAGAGTATGTACGAACAGAATTCGGAGAAAAACTCGCAGATATTCTAAGAGTTTAAAAAATGTATTTATAATTTATTTTCCTAGGGAGGCAGCAATGCAAATTACAAATTTACACGTAAGTAATTTTAAGAGTTTTAAGGATGAAACTATTACATTGGGTCGTTTGAATATTCTAATTGGTGCGAATGCTGCCGGAAAATCCAATCTAATTTCTATTCTTCGTTTCTTAGATAATATTATTGATTATGGATTAGAAAATGCAATTTCACTTGCAGGAGGAATTGCATATGTTTTAAATACAACTATTGCAAACTCTGAACCACTGAGAATTTCCTTCTCTTTTTCTTGCCAAGATGAAGAATGGGTAAGATGTATAAAAAGGAAACCTGAAGAAAACATTTTGCTAGCTGGATTCGATTACTCATTTGAAATAACTCCACATAAAAAAGGACCCGGCTATAAAATTACAAAAGATATTATTACTTTTCGCTACTACCAAGTTACCGAACTCTCTAGAACAGGAAGTTGCAAATTTGATCCCAAAAAAGAATATACGTTATCGTGTAATCGTCGAAATGGGAAGATTAAAATAAGTCAAGAAAACAAAACCGATTATATTAATGAAAGGCTTGACCATGGATTAGACGCATATTTTGTACAAAGCTTTCTGGATGATAAGGATAATCGAAAAGAATTAATATTACACTTCATAGCAATTTTTATGCCTCCAATGTTCTCTTCCAAAAATCTTGTAAGAATATATGATTTTGATCCAAAACTTATGAAAAAGTCCTCATCACTTACATCCATTAAGCACCTGGAAGAGGATGGGTCTAATTTAGCAAATATTCTACAAAGATTAATTAAAACAAAAAATGATCGAAAGAAATTAGAAAATATTCTAAACGACTATCTTCCATTTGTTGAAACTATTAGTACAGAAAGCAACTTCGATAAATCGGTATCATATAAAATTAAAGAATGCTATTCTAAGAAGCCCCTGTACGCCAATTTTTTATCAGACGGAACTGTCAGCGTACTGGCTATCATTGTTGCACTTAACTTTGAAAAGGGAGCTGGAACTATTGTTTTAGAAGAACCTGAGCGAAACTTGCATCCCTATTTAATGAGTCGCCTAATTGAAATGGCACAAACTACATCAAAAACACGACAAATAATTATTACGACTCATACGCCGGAACTAATGAAGCATGCCAACATAAACGATATTCTCTTTGTTAATAGATGTCACGAGGGATTCTCTCATGTCACTCGCCCCGCGAATAATAAAATGGTACAAGAGTTTTTAAAAAACGAAGTTGGAATAGAAAGTCTATTTATCCAAAATCTTCTCGGAGAATAATGATGGATACATTGTTTGTATTTGTTGAAGGTAATGACGATGAACGTTTTTTTAATCGCTACTTCCAAAATGCAGGTATAAATTTTAAAATAATACAATATGCGTCCATGTCAAAGAAAGAATTTACCAATTATCTAAAATCTGTATCTGATAAAAACTATATTATCCAAGTGGATGCGGATGGTGTTTCTATTGAAAAGAGAAAAGAGAAGTTTGCAACAAGACATCCTGTTTGTGATATTTCTAAAATTTTTATAACCCAGCAAGAAATCGAGAGTTGGTATATAGCAGGCCTAAAAGAGGACTTCCTAGAAAAATATAAAATAAAGTGCCTAAATAATACCGATAATCTTTCAAAGGAAGGATTCGAAATTCTAATTCCCAGAAAGTATAATCTCCTGAATTTTAAAATCGAAGCTTTAAAATTTTTTGATCAAGAGACAGCAAAAAGACGCAACACATCTTTTAGAATATTTGCTACAATAAAGTATTAGGAAAAGGATGGGCCTTAATGACTGTTTCTCGACACTTATAGGTTACAGTCAACTATAAATGTCTGTGTTGAATTGGCCCATCCCTTCTCTAAAAGTATATTCAAAAGAAATTTTTTTATTCTCTCCCAAAATCCTCTACCAACATCTATAAATAAGAATAATCTAAAATATATAATTTTTCAAGATCCATTTTATGTATATGATATTTTCTAAACAGGTCAAATTAATAAATAATCCTTACTTTTCCCTTGGCTTCATGTTATTGTATGTTTCCTCTTTGAACTGAAAACCGAACAATCCAGACTAGCCCCGCAATCCAACAGATCCTTTAGTTTGTACCTATGGTTCCCCCCATCCACAACATACTTGATTGACAAAATTTAGACAAAGAAATTTCCAAAACCCTCTTTTTTTCTTTCTCCTTTCATGCTATGATGTTCGCACAAAATACGAACACTTGTTTGCGTAATTAGGGGAAAGATGGAATGAAGACGAAAATTGAAGATGTATTGATTGAATGGACCCCCTTGCTTCCCGAGCCAAACTTCAGCCTCTACACCGTTAGAGGGACAACCCTATTGATCGCCCTGCGCCTGGGGCTACCCATGCAGATAGTCTCTTGTATCCTTGCCCGTATCCAGGCCAAATTAAGCCCACAATACGCCGTGGAGATTTCTATTGATATGGTGCCTACTCCAATTAAGAAAGGGCATACAGGCGATTTTGGAGGGGCTGACGAATATGGCAGATAGAATCAACGTTCCCAAATGGCTGGATAAATACGAGCGCTGGCAAATCAAGGTTCGCAAGGATGGAGAGCGCAAAACTTTTACCTCTCCTATCCCAGGTCGAAAAGGACAATTAGCTTGTCAGAAAAAAGCGGATGCATGGCTTGAAAACGATATTGTAGACGGATCCATCCGGTTCTCCGTATTGTATGATCGCTGGATTGAGGAATTGAAACTCCATACCAGCAAAAGCCACTGGGTAAATTACGAACAGTATGGACGAAACTATTTCAAGCCAAGAATGGGGCAGAAGAAGGTCTCTGCTCTCACCGAACAGAATCTTCAGGAAATCCTTTTATATGCACACACCCATCCCTTTAGGGGAGATCGTCTCTCATATAAAACGTTAAAGAATATGCGAGACTGTCTATGCGCATTTATGAAGTACGCCCGGAAGAATAAGCTCTCAACTCTATTCCCGGAAGCTCTCTACATCCCAGCGAACGCAGAGAGGAGTTCGCGGACCACATTTCAACCAAATGATATTTTAACTTTATTTTCTTCGGAAATGACCTTTGAGAAGAATAAAGAGGTCCCCGAATGGTTTATCTATGCCTTTCGATTCGCTGTTCTCCTAGGACTAAGGCCAGGAGAAATTGCCGGACTACAAACCAAGAGGGATATTGATTTCAAAAATAACCGTTGTCAAATACGCGAAGCCATTAACGCATACAATGAGGTGACATCTGGAAAAACAAAGAACGCAAGACGTACATTTAAACTTCCCACTCTTGCCCTTGAGGTTCTACAATGTCAGCAGCGAATGCTAAACATAGCCGGTGTAATATCCCCTTATACCTTCCCTTGGAAAGATGGAATGCCCCTAAACCATAAAACCTACTATGCACATTGGAAAAGATATCGCGATTACAACTCTTTGGGGAATACCCTTTGTCCATATGAAATGCGTCATACGTTTTTTTCGGTCAACAAGAACATCCCGAAGCAGTTGTTGAAACCAGTAGCCGGACATGGGAAAAGATTTGATGGGGAGCTAACCTATTCCCACGAGCTTGATGGAGAAGCTGATCTTGCTGCAAAGCTAATCAACGACAATTTCAACACTATTTTAGCAAAAGGGGTTAAAAAAGGGGTTAATTCCTAAAAAAGCAAAAAAAGAAAAGCCCTGAAATCCCAGTAAATAAAGGGGTTTTAGGGCTTGTTCTTTGGCGGAGAGTTAGGGATTTGAACCCCAACTATTTGGTTTTACATTAAAACAAAGACGCTCAAAAGCCTTTATTTATCGTGTTTTTTATCAATATAGATAACTTGATTTTAACCCCTCTTAAGAAAAAAAGGGGTTAAAAAAGGGGTTAATTTTCTAGTATAAAGAAACCTAGTAACAGCATAATATCTCACACACTATGCTCTAGTATCCAGCCTTGCAACGCTTCGACGGTCATTTCACCAGCCGCCAAGGCCAGCCCAATTTCGACCACTTCCTGGTCAGTACAACTAATCGATACTCCGTTCAATTCCAAGAACACGAGCATAGCCAGTATCCCAATGCGTTTATTCCCATCTACAAATGGATGATTCTGAACCAGGCCATAACCAAGTCTTGCGGCTTTCATTTCAATGGTTCGATATAAAGGCATTCTATCAAATGTCTGAAAAGGAGCTTCCAAGGCAGATTCCAATCCTCCATCATCCCGTATACCTTCTAAGCCTCCAGTCTTTTGAAGCAATACCTTATGCATCGCAATTACTTGGTCTTTGCTGAGTCGCTTCACTTTGCCAACTCCTCGAATGCGCTAAGATGTTTAGAGAGAATGCGTTGGCTAATTGTGCTTACATCGTCATCTCTGGCCGTCTGCGCCGCTTGATACTCACTAAACTGTATCACAATGTACCTGGGGGTATTATTCTTCAAAATAACTGCAGCACCATTCTCATCAACCAAATGTGCAACTCTAGAGAAATTCTGATTGGCCTCCGTAATAGAAACCAAGCTGTTCGTATCAATCTTCATGTCTATCCCTCCTAATCATAGTATATCCAATTATAGGAGAAATTCAACCTATTTTCTGCTACAAAACATAGAACAAGATAGCTAGCAGGTGTAGTATGCTGCCTCCCAATACGAATATGTGGAAAACGCCGTGTATATAGTGACGCTTCTTCCCAACCCCATAGAGGACGGCACCCACTGTATAGGATACCCCTCCCGCCAGAATCAACCAAAAACCGTCCATGCCAACGGCTTCAACGAGTAACGGAATTTTAAAGATGATAGCCCAACCGATACCGATGTAACAGATCATGGAAAACGCTTGATAGCGTTTTAGATCGATAGCCGTTAGCACGATGGCAACGATAGCCAATGACCAGACGATAGCAAAGAGGATCCAACTGGATACTGGGTCGATAGGCCGCATAGCGCTCAATAGAATTGGGGTGTATGTGCCAGCTATGAGGGAATAGATGGTGCAATGGTCAATCACCTGCAAAACCCGCTTGCCCATCCCCTCGCGTAGGCCGTGGTATACGCTGGACATTGTATACAGTAATATCATGGTCACACCGAAGATAGCCCCGCTGACCACGCCCCAGCCATTGCTATGGAGCGCCGCCACAACCACACATAGCACAAGTGCCACCACACCGATGGCCCCACCAACGATATGTGAGATCATGTTGAAGCGTTCTTCACCTTTTGTATAGGCGGGCAATTCCCTATCCTTTAGTTTTATACGCTTCACAATCACACCCCCTTGCCGATATTATATGATATCCTATTCGCAGAAAATAGTCGAAGAGATTATGGGAAAGCAGCATTAATTTCAGATCGATATAAAAAGAGGAGCCCGGCAAATGCCGAGCTCTGTTTCTTCACTCAATCATTTTTATTTTCTCAACGTATCAAAACCATCATAAGAATTAAACGACCCGACGTGGTGCGCATCGTTGAGAGGCGTGTCGGGTTCTGTTGCTAGTATTATATGTTACTTGTAAAAAATTTGCAACTCTAGGAGTTGTTCATTACTCTAATATACTGATTCATTCTGTTTTCATCGTGTGGAGATTTGATGCTACTAAAGAAATCAAACCCGTTCTCTTTATAAAAGGTTTCGAGCTTACTGAGCGGTTTTGATTCTACCAATATGGTATTCCCTGCGACCATTTCATGTGCTTTCCTTATAACGCTCATCGCATAATCAATTAGTTCACTACCACTAATAGGTGTGCCAGGGTAAGCGCTGTTTTTCCCCAACTGGCCTATCAAATAGACTGGAATAGACCGAATGGGTTCATTCCCCTTTTTGCCCGAAAATCCGTCTAAACGCTTTCTCTGCCTAATAGAAACAGAGTCTGCGAATTCTAACGCAGAAACGGTGATCGTAAAATACCCCATAGGCGAGAAATTCTCAGAAGCCAACATCTTCTCATCGAACAATAGATACGTTCTCCCTTTACTGAGATTCTCAAAATCAATTGCTCGGTTTTGCAAAAAGCTTTCTATATCAGGATCTTGTTCACATTCAAACAAAGACACGACCGCCTTTGCGGCGATCGTGTCTTGCTCAATTATCCTTTTGAGCGGGAGAAGTATTTTGCTAATGCTCTTTCACTCCTGATTTGCGCATCAGCAGAAAAGAGGTTTTTGGTGACCGGCTTTGCATTCTTCTGACATTGAATTAACCGATCAACTTCTTCATCCTTGGTTACAATAAACCGCTTTTCAAAAGAACTGGTAGCCATCATAACTCCTCCTTTCTACATCAGTATGCCCGAATTCAAAATTAATAGAACTAAACTTCTATCATGCATATAATATATGATTTTTGAAATTTTGTACACAGTTTCATGCCAGTTTAAGCGACTTTTAATACTTTCTAGGGCCAACGGGTATTAAGCAAGACGAAGCAGCACGAAGAGTTTTTGCGCAAGCATTGCTTTTTAAACACCTGTAAGTATGATATGTTTGAAGATAGTTGATGGTTGTTGAGGACTGAAAATGGCTCCCAGCACTCCCCAAAGCACCTAGCATGTAGGATACGCTGGTCTACCAACAACCAGCAGACGGGACATCATTTGAATTCACTCCATTGTTGACCTTGGCATTATCCCGTGATATGCTTTGGATAATGAAAGGATGGTTCATGGACGAGGTAGGGTCAACGTAGGTTTCTACGTTAGATGACTTCGTAGGAATGTCCTTTTAAAAAGCCTGACGTCGGGAATGCTGCGGCGATATATTCGCTTGCATCGTCTTATCATTACAAGTTTCGTTTCTTCGATGATAAGACATTACGTTTCGGTCAGGCTTTTTCTCCTAAATACCTTCTATCCGGTTTGTGCGTATACTAGTATTGACCGAAGAATTATTTTGCGATATGCTTGGTTAATAATGGGAGTTTGACGTCGGGGATTTTTCTCAAACGACTGATCGTAAAAAGATTCAGGAGTCTGAGAGCCTATGTCTCGGTCAAACTTCTTTCTTTTTCTCAAATCATTTACATTCTCTTCCTCGTATGCTAACCTATTAATGGAACCACGCATGGAATCCTCCGACGGCAATTGTAGCCCGAATGATTGAAACCGTGCGATGGTTCTTGCTTTATCATATATGTCAACCCACTGTGTAGAATGTGTACTATCATTGACCTCTGCATTATCCTGTGATATGCTTTGATTAATAATAGAAGGAGATTCCTTTGATGGGGAACCGTCAATACCGGCTTTGCTGGTAAACGCCTCCACGGAATTTCCTTCTTTATTTATTTGCATAGCTCTTTGATTGGTTTCTGGTCTTTCTTCAGCATTGATATTATCTGTCTATTACGCTAGCCTTTTAATAAAACTGCCTTTAAAACCTTCTGCCGGCAACCGTAGCTCTAGGAAAATGCTAAATACTAGGCGTTGTTCCTCATTGCATACATTGTACCTTATTTCCATTCCTCTCAACATATCAAACATATCTCTATACATTTCCTATACTTACCAATATGTTTATTGCTTTCCCCATTATTTGTGATAATTTGGTGATTAGAAGATATTTCCACGATTTTTGTTGCCGAAGTGATAAGTAATATGAGGAAAAAGCTCCTTCTAATCTTTACGTTTCTTCTGTTAGCTGTGTGCTTCTGCACTACGGCTTATGCTCACTCTGGCAGAACAGATTCCAACGGCGGACATTACGATAGAGAAACTGGAGAATACCACTACCACCACGGCTATCCCGCCCATGATCATGACGGCGGAGTTTGTCCATATGATTATGATGATAGGACTGGTTGGAATAGTGGAACAAGTACGAAAACAAAGAAGCCTACATATTCCGATTCGTCCTGGTCGTCTTCATCCTATTCAAGTTCAGGTATATACAAAAAGAACGACTCTTGGAAATACTGGGCAGCAGGTGGCGGAGTATGTGCCATACTATTGGGCGTCTCATGCTATAAAGACAAAAAACGTCAGGAAGAAGAAGCAAGACAAAAAGCTGCCGAAGAGAAAGCTAGGCAAGAACAATTTAATAAGGAACGAGAGGAGTATATGGAGCTTTACGGAGGCAGGAAAATGTCCGAGATTGTCTCTGCCCCTGACTATGCTCTTATTGATTCGCATGGCTTGCCTAAAGACAGAGATGCTGCCACCTATTGGGGCAAGCATTTTACAGTCTATTGCTCGGCAACAGGCAAACGAGCACACAGAAAAAAAGGTTGCTCAAATGCGCATATCGCTAAGAACATAGTTAATGCTCCTGGGGAACCGTGTAGCCGTTGCTTTAAAGATGAAAAAGAGCCGCTCGGTTGGTTCTATGAATATCACAATATTAAAAGCCTAGCAAAAAAATACGACTTTTTCATTTTTGACGATTTGCAGGAGGAAAATTAATTGAACGATAGTATCTGGAGCAAAGCTCTTGGGGCATTTTTAACAACACTGGTTTTATTTGCAGTTATTAGTTTACTCAGCTGGATAAAAAAGATAGTAAAAAAACAATCTCAAATCAAATATTCAAAGAACACAAAACACAACTTAAAGGCATCTGCCTTTCCAGAAAATACAAAAGAACGTCTCAATGAACCAACTTCAAGGGAAGTCGCCACGTCCGGTCATATTTCTATGCAAGACTTGGGAACTGTAAACACGAATAGTGAAATAACTTCTTCCCAAGCAAATGCCCCTACCATTTCATTTTGTTATAAATGTGGAGCAAGGCTTGCAGAAGGCAGTTCTTTTTGCCCTAAATGCGGGAAAAAAGTCCCAAAGATATAGGAGGCGCATCACATGAACTGTCCACATTGCAATCAAGAAATCCCAAATAAGAGCGAGTTTTGTATTTTTTGTGGAGAAAAGATTGCTCAAAAGAAACGACCAAAGGCAACAATTACCCTGTCCATTCTACTAGCAATATCTTTGGCATTGGCCGGAGGAGAACTAATATATATCCTCATTAAAGGGCAACAAACATCCCAATTGATAAACAACTATGAGCATAATATGGCCATAAGGAAAAACCGCATAAATGAGTTGGAGGATAAAATTGCCCAATTAGAGGATAAAGCCCACTTTTATGACACCTTGGTCGCCATCATCCCAAGTGATGGCAGCGGCCTTTATCACAAATATGGGTGTGAATATCTAGATCTATCTAAGTTTAAGGGATTCGATTACACAGGAGAGGCTGAATATAAAGGATATTCCCCGTGCCCCTATTGCCATTGACTATATTATCGGAGAAGGAAACAGAATGCATTATACAGAAATGGACTTTGCAAAAAAACTACCAAATTGGTTGCGTTGGCCGTCTGCGTTTATCGCATTTTGGCTAGCCTTTATATTTGGGCCCTATCTTATTGGTTTTTTATACAACATTTCCATCCGCTGGACCGGAGGAGGTGGATTATTTGAAAACATTTTTGCTATCATAATATCAGTCTTACTCCAGCCACTTTCTGCTTTATTAGCCGGATATCTATCGTATGGCTTTGCGCCTAAAGCAAAAGCAATAGTGTGCTTAATAAATTGTGTCCTATCTATCTGCTTAACTGCTATACTCATTTTTTTAAATGTTATGATAGATTTCGGAGGCTATGGAACACAAGAGGCTTGGATGTATTATGCCAGCTATGCAGCATCAATAATATTCTCTGGTGTTGCAATAGTCATGGCGTACAATGGAGAAAAAAAGGGAGGAGTATAACCCCTCCCTTTTTACGGCTTCAAACACTCATACAAATACGATTTTTGCCTTGCAGTTAATCCCTGTTGATTAACATACTCATAGACTTTTTTCGTTTTTGATCCATTAATCGGATTTCCCTTTGCGTTTATATCCGCCCTAAAGCTGTTACACTCCTGTCTCACAAGCAGATAAGTAGCTACCGGAATACCGTAGTCTTTGAGCCCTTTCTCTGCTTCGCTCATCCATTCGTCAGGATATTTATATGGGACATTCGGCAAGGCAGTCTTTTTCGCGTATGCACCAGCAAACTCATACGTCGTTTTAATTAATTTTGCTCTTTCAGTGTCACCCATTCCTTCATAAATGCTGCTATCCATAGCATCTTCTAAAATCACTCGTGCAGTTTGACCATACTTTTTCCTGTAATTTGAGATGTTATTACTCTCTACATAATAGGTCTGTTTTTGGAATCCTACCGAATTCTTAGGAGTGCTCGGCAAAACCGCAGCATCATCCAGTTCTATATAAAGGCGTTCCAATTCCGCATCAACAGAATCGTATTCTTCGATCTTATTGCTGTACCACGGGAAAATAAGCTGCTCCAGCCCTCGCATAAGCAAGTTTTCCGTGCCTGGATCTTCTTCTCCCCATAAATCAACATAGGGTTGAAGCTTACTATTGAGCCCCGGGATCTTGTTCATAAGCTTCCTTGCAAATTGCTCCACCGTTTTCGTGTACTTGCTATCCTGTGAAGCGTAGGTTAGCCTTCGCTTTGGGTCAATTGTACGGGCTACCTGCCCGAAGATTGTTGGAATATACTGCCCAACATAACCAGTGATGCCTGCCACGGCTAAATCCGCGATTGCTCCCCCATCCTTATCCCCAAATCGACTGATTGCATCGTTGATTCCCTGCAAGCAGGAAAGCTGCATCAAGGGATCTGTAGTAGTGATAAGTGCATCAAACAAATTCTGAAGCGCCCTATCCGATGTAGTCTCATTATTGAATAGGTTGTTCAATTCGCATCCTACAAATAATGGCATATTGATTGGATTAAGCCAATCCAGGGTATAACTATATCCGCCTATTCTAAAAGAATACGGCTGTTCCCCATGATATTTTTCAAAATTTTCTTCCCTGTCATTCTCTGCTCCGGATGCACGAAGCAGCCCAATCGATGCCATGAAAGCTCCAATCGCAACAAGCTGTGTTCCAGTAAGCCCGGAAGCGATGCGCTCAATGAACTGGCTTATGGTGATCTCGCCCTTTTTGAGCTGATATGCTCCCCTCGTTAGTCCATCAATTAAGCCCAGCGGAGAATACTCCACGCCGCGCTTTAAAATATTCATAGGGGTTTTTTTGAAGGGGATAATGCCTCCGACCAAAACGCCCCAGACTTTACCCTTGTTCTCTACGTTAGACAGCATTTCAGCCAGTTTGTTTGCATCACGGAAGGTTGCTTTTAGTGCTTCCTGCGTGGCCACATTTCTTGCCTTTTGTAGAGTGGTAGTATCCATCTTTTTGACGTCCAGATCATTGGCCATGATGTAATCCGTCATCGCTCTGCTATAGTTCGCAGATAAAAACCATGCATCTTCGGCATCTAGCGCCCCATCATTTAGCTTGCGAATCCACTCGATAGCTTTGGTATTGAAAATCCGCTGATGCGTCATCACACCAGATTGTCTATTCTCTTTTCCTCCATTGCGAAGCAAGTCAAGCATTTCTGTCGCGTCCTGCTTGGAAAATGCTTTTGCAGCTTTGGCCTTTGCAGAGTTTGGATTATAGAAAGATGCAGAGCGCTCCATTTTCGCATTTGGACGAACGCTGGAATACATCCCTTCCAGTGCCTTTTTATACAGGTTCTTATTGCCCACCGTTAAGTACATAACCGCGTTCCCGACGATGTTTCTGATGTGGGTGCGGGGGTTCGCTAGCATTGACATATACCGCCATGCCGTCAGCTTTTCACCTATCGTAGCGGGCACCTGTTGTCCAATATCCTTTGCGATCAGGGTATCCAGGGCATCCATTTCCTTTGCAGTTTTAGCCTTACTCATGCGCTTGGCCAAATCCTGGTTTAGCTTAACGGTTACATTCCCTTTCTTACGTTCTTTCAGCTGTCTATTTACATTATTAACGGTGTTCTGCGCCCTCATAATGCGGCCCTCAGGGGTGAGTTTTTTAAGCAAATGTGCCGCTTGTACGGTCTGCCCGGCCTCAGTAAGGATCATCTGAAGATCCGCAGCAATCCGCATAAAGCTATCCATATCGCCCTCTTTTGAAGCTTTCAGGAGGGCAGCTTCCGCATGCACCACTTCTTCTTTCCCAGACAAGCCTTTTCGGATATTCTCATGGACATCCTCCGCTGCCGCTCTAGCAGTTCGATTCTCCAGCTTCTTCATGGCTTTTGTGATCGACTCCTGATCTGAAACCACCTCATACTCCCCAAAGCCTTGTACTTTCTCTGTGGCAAGCCTTTTCTTGCTCTCTTCGGCAACAGAATCATTCTCCAGGATCGAATCCACAACACGGCTTCGCTTTTTCGAGTGCTTTGCATTCTCTTTGTTCCTTCGTACCATCTCTTGATCCCGGTATGCCGCCGCCTCATCGTAATCGTCAAACATGGGCACGCTCTCCATGTCGTACCATTCATATTTACCGATCTTATTTGCAACCGTTTCCGCCGAATCCCCGTTATGGATCATAAAAACGATATCCGGCTCCCCATCCCGTGCATAGTTCCAGCCCTCCGGGGCAAATTCCCGGTTAAACGCTACCTTTGCAACAGGGATAAAGCCATGGTCAAGATACATCTTTCCCAAACCGCCGCCGCCAAAGCAATCCAGTTTACTCCCGCCACTATCAATGGCGGTCAAAAGAATGCTGGACATAGCTCCTTTCGCCTTGGAACGGGTAGGATTTTTAAACACCGAAACGATATCTCCGTCCGGCATCACCGCCACGCCTACGCCGCCGTCGGCGTCCAGAAACACCTTGGCGTCGGCGTAGTGCTCCGCCTCATAGGCGGTTACAAAAGCTCCATATGGGTTGTTGGCTTTCGCCTCCTGGATGGCATGAGAAAAGGCGGTGGCATCCGCCCCGCCCTGCAAATCTACCGGCTCTATTCCTCTATCTTTTAACGCTTTTACAATCTGTTGATTCTCTACCAGGCGAGAGGTCCCGCTTCTACCTTGCTCTGTAAAATAATTACTTCCTTCTTCGTGAATCCATGTTCTAGCATACTGCTCATCCCCCTGGGCCATTCCTCTATGGGCATTTTGCGGTACTTTTCGATCACCGCCGCTTCTTCCTCCGACAAGGGCCCTTCCTTCATCCACTTGTCTAGCTCCCACCGCTCGTGTTTGGTCATTCCCTGCACCTCCATTGCTATTATATATTGTATCTTGATCCACTACCACCCCGTCATCATACGCCTGTGGCCGATTCTGTCTGCGTACTTCTGCATCCATAGACGCACGGCCCACCGTTTCATTCGCTTCTCTCTCCCCCAATAGTTTCTGATACTCAGAAAGGGCCAGCATATCAATATCAATCTGTTCCGCTTTTGCATTGGGAAAACGGCGATAGATATAATCCATAATCATCGCTTCTTGCTGCTCAGGAGAGGCGTTCCAATACCCGGGCTCCTCCTTAGCCACCACGTCTCCGTAGCGCTGCCGTACAAGCCACTTTCCCTCAACATCAGGGGTGCCCCCCGTATCAAAAGCCTC
>OBIN01000038.1_pt1 | contig 15614 bp, 39 predicted proteins | sample 1481581 | NCBI WGS metagenome assembly OBIN01 (sample SAMN02044685, study PRJEB22538) | human gut metagenome
CGAATGGTTGCGAAAGTGTTGATGTATTTTTGGTAGGAGGAGGTGGTGGTGGATATGATGGATCTGGTGGTGGTGGTGGATACACAAAAACCTTTAAAGCCGCAACAACAGGTTATCGTGATGGAGGAGCTATTACTGTTACCCCTGGAGAAACTATAACTATTGTAGTCGGTGCTGGTGGTACACATAGGAATGGAGGAAGTTATTCTCAGTTTAAATCGTCAAATTATAGAGCATCAGGAGGGAGCACTGGAACCAGTAATGGATATCGAGGGGGAAATGGTGGATCAGGAGGTGCAGGTGATGCCACAACAAATGCGATGGGTGGATCAGATGGAAGTAACGCTAATGGAGGTAGTAACCCCGATAATTCGCAATGTGCTCCAGGTACAGGGCAAGGGCATACCACTCGAGATTTTGGAGAGCCAAGCGGAAAACGTAATGCAGGGGGTGGTGGCTGTGCTAGATCATGGGATAATGGAGTTTTAGCAGATCCAGCTTATAATAAAGGAGGTGCTTCAGATTATGCTGCAGGTTCTGGCAGTGATAATTTATCGGGTAATGGTGGTGGTGGTGGTGGCCCTAGATCTGCCGGAGGTGATGGAACAGTATTAATCAGAGGGTATAAGTATTAAAATATAACCATATAAAAATACAACTACCAAAAATATTCCATATCTTTATATCGCAAGGTAAAGTAAACTGTTTGTTCGTAATTTAAGGTTAACGGTTGTTTTTTAGATTTGGTTTAAACATTAAAGTCTGTCCAGTCAGTGATGATAGGACAGACTTATTTTATGGTAATCATATATTATTTTACACTTTTATCTTCCTAAAATCAATTTACCATAAACATCTATAAATTGTTTACCAGCATACTCGGCTAACTCTTTTGATTTTAGTACAAGATGTGTTCCGTTTGCTATATTTACTATTGTACGACTTTCATTTACTCCTTTATATATCAATCTTCCATATGGATGTATACTATATGATGGGTTATTAAGTATATTATCCTCTTTCTCTTCTTTTAATCTATCAACTTCTTCTTGACAGCAAAAAACAAAAAAAGGATAATAATGTAATTCTCCTCTCACAAAAACCGGATTCCAATATTCATTGAGGGCAGTAACAATGACACATAATTTAAGATAAGCAGCAGTTGCTCTTATATTCATGCCCGTTTGTTCCCATGTTTTCCATTGTATTACATACGGATGTTCTTCGCCTAATTCATTACAAGCATCTTCAAATGTTTTTATACGATCCTGAACGGAAGGGTAGAACCATTTCTTTCCAAATATGTTTTCTAGTAATTTCTTACTTTTTTCATCACTGCTTGTATATAAGTCAATTACTTTATCTTTATCTATTTCAATTGTATCCATTCTATTTTCTTTTATTATTCAACATGTATATTATATAAATAACCACATATACCCAGCTAAGCAAAACCAATGTAGGCAAAAACATGGCTTCTGATACTTCATATTTGCCATCCTTGTGTCTTTTTGTTATGATACTAAACGATATAAGACATCCTATTATATAAAAGGTCATCATGATATAATTACCTTACAATTTATTTAAGAATGATACAACCTTTTCAAATTTCTTTCTTAATTTATTACTCCATTGATGGTTATAATCTGTCAATAATGAACCCATTTCCATTATCAAAGAATATATTTCTTCTTTTCTTTTTTCAGGAAGATAAACATCTTCCCTCAACCAACATGGACCACCTTCCACTCTTTCTGTTGCTTTTCTTTGTTTAACAAAATCTTCAGCTTCTTCCCAAGAAGTAGCCCATATTTCGCCACCATACTTTTCTCCATTGATTTCAAATTCTGTCACAAATTTCTTTTGTTTTTCTTCTTTTGTTTTCATAACCTTATTTTTTAAAACATAAAACATTTTAATATTCTAATTGTAAGTTCATTGTAATTGTAGGTGAGTTTTTATAATATTCATCACACAATATTTTCATTTCTTTTACTTCTTCTTCGGTTTTCAATCTTTTCATTGTTAGAAAATCTAATCGCTCCCTAATTTCTTTTTCTGTCATATCTTTTACATTTTTCATAACTGTAATTGATTTCATTTCACTATTAATAAATCTTCAGGATATACACATTCGAAATACACAGTATGTCTAAATGAATTTTGCTCTGTAACTTCCACCCATATAACTAAACATGGGTATTTTTTTGGCTTTCTTCCATCCATATAAACGCTTTTAGCGCATGTATTATACCATGTATTAAAATCATATTCTTTTAAAAAAGCATTTTTCTCCATAACTATTTTATAATTATATTGCTATCTATAAAATCATTTATGTATATACATCCAAAATATATACAATCTTTAAATGAATTTCTTTCTGGCACCTCTACCCATGAAACTACGCATGGGTATTTTTTAGGCATTCTTCCATCCATATAATAATCTTTAGCACACGCATCAAACCATTTATTAAAATCATCTTGTTTTAAAAAAGTCTGTTTCTCCATATTTTATTCAATTACTTATATAATTGGTTTGCTCAACTCTTTAATTATTTCCATTTGAACCTCTGCAACCCATTCTGCCGGGATATGAGATAAAATAAATTTCTTGTAGTATTTTTCTCTTTCATCCATATCTAATTCCCTATATTTATAATCATCCTCGCATGTAAGTCTACGTTTCTTTCTTTTACCTTTAGGACAATAGTCTATACGTATATCCCAAAAATAATTTTTATAACTATATGATGCACTTAGTGATACAATTACTTCATATTTATCACCATTTTCTTTTTTAAATTCTTTACTTGCTTTCATTTTTTATTTCTTGTTTTAAAACATCCATATTGTCATTAATATATTCTTTCACTTCTGCATTGCATTTATTGTTGTCGTAAATCCACATAAGATACGATGCTGGCACATTAGCCATTTTTTCTCCTTTGTATTTTCCGAACGGCATTAGAGATTCATCATTTAACTTCATATTTATTTCTTTTGCTAATATATGCAATTTATATCCATCATCTCTCTCGAAGGTAGCAACCCAATGAGTTCTTTTGTTTAAGAACCCAATGGATGTATGGGAATAAGACCATACAGCCATGTATTTTACATTCATTTTTAACTGTTAGTTAATTTAGAATTCTCTAACCATTCCTGATGACTTTTTTTGTAATGTTCTGGTATGATACCTTTACGCTTAAAGTCTATAAAATCTTGTACCATACAATTACCCCATTCAACCCCATTCTCTGGAACTTCCTCTGTTTCGTATGTGCAAAGAGCTTCATCGAAAGGATTATAGCCTGTTTCCAATCCATATTCTTTAACGATATTAATCACATTTTCATCATCAGTAATCATCTTTAATTCACTTCTGTCTATAATTCCCGATATTTCGGAATGTTTGCCAAGAACTTCACCAAAATAAACACTGATCTCGTTGTTCAATAAGTATTCTACATCTTCTGTATCTGCAATAAATACTCCTTCTAGATTGCCCATTCTTCCACAATCAAAAATCATTTTAAATAATGCTTTCATTTTTTTTAGTTGTTAATTAATACTTTAATTTAGTCCAATGAATAATATATCCTCTGAAATTATCCTTAAAATAAAGCCAGAAGGCTGCGAGAGAGGGGAAACCATCGTTCCATGCAAGCTGCTGCATTTCTTCTATGTTCAATAACCGTCCTTCAATCCAGACTTTTCCGTCATTAATGCATTCGGCTCCAGGCTTTATTTCGATATCCTGTGTACAGATACAAACATTTTCCGGCACACATTCCCGTTTATCGCGCTGATAAGGATAAATGATATGTTTCAATGTTCTACCATCCTCTATCGCTTTTGAGCGGATCGTATGTTTCTTCGTACCATCGCGCAAGACTGGAGCAAACTCTTTTTTATAATGGTAGTTCATGTTTTTTTAAATTATTCGTTAATTACTCATTCTCCAAAATATATTTTCATTTATCACAAGATTGATCTTGTTTTTCAATATATTCTCTACATGCTTTATCTATTCTATCAAATGATGTCCTATAGATTTCTTCAAAAGATTTACCAGTACTAGAACCTATTGTAGCAGAAGTTCCTTTGCTACAATATAAGCACATAGAGGTAGACGGAGAGAATACTCTTCCGCATTTTGGGCAAATCCACCCTTGCTGCCCAAACATTCCGTTAAACGGATTAATTACATTTGATTCTTCTTTCATATTATACTCCTTTATTTTTAATTGGTATATAATTACCAATTTATTTCCATCATTTTATTCATTGTTAGTTTGTAATCCCAGCTTTTCCGATTTATGTATAGGATACCATACTTTGGCTCCAGTAATAGTATCTATGCCCCAGAACCATATCTTCCCGTTATCAACCGTCTCAAAAGAGGTTATCTTAGCATGCTTTACATTACCTCTTGTGTTCCGATAAGGAACTATATCACCGACTTTGTAGCTCATTTTTTTTTAGCTGTTAGTTATCCTCCACTATAATATTCTCTATTCTTTCATGCCTAGGATTACTGCCTTTTTTCAGGTCTGAATATATTCTCTGGGCTATCTTATCATTACATATAGTATTCTTTTCCTCGTAATCATACGATATGATAATTGTTATCTTTTTTTGCTTCATGATTTTTTATATTTGAAATTCTTCTGATTCCCCGCTATGATGCCTGAGAACTCTTACTATCATATATTCTTTATTCATAAGCCGAGTAACGGCGTAGTTTTCTATTTCCTCTGGGTTATAGCTTGTTTTGACTTCTACCCAAGCACCTGTTCGTATCTGATTAAAACTTTGTACATATCAATTATTATTAGATATAAATTTATGTGATTTTCGTATCAATACTATTAATTCATCTCTGCTAAGACGAAGTGTTCCTGCCTCACCAAGTAATTCCCATATATATCCATTTTGTAGAAACGCCTTTGCCAGTTCGTCCAGTTTATCATCTTCCATCTTCACTTCTTTTTTATTTCCTTGCCTTATAGTGGTTTGATAAAATCTATATCTGATTTATCAACTCTGTTTATTTGTCGATAATCATCAGTACGAATACCGTAGCCACGATAGCTTTGAACAATAGTGCAGACTTCACCTTTTTCAATGATTGTCCCTGCTTTATTTTTTAGCTGGCAAAGAGTTCTAACCTTTGCACCTATTATCTTTCCCATAATGTTTATATTTTTTTCTAAATACAAATTGACTTAAACTCTTGTTGGGTTATTTCCTCTCTCGATTTTACAAAAGAAAAGAATGTACTTGCTGGGCACACGCTTTCTGGCATACCTCCATTAGAATAATCATTTGATACTGTTGCTAATATACATAAACCATCAGAAGGTAGATATTCACAACCTACGTTGTTATCCCAGCTTATATATTTCTGAGCCTCTATAGCCACATCTCCGCATTTTTTTCGGTAATTATAATAAGCTTGTTCTGCTTTTTTTGTTAAATATTTTGCATCCATATTATATAATCACTTTAACTCTGTTTCCATTACCAATCCCCCATTAAGAACATGTTCTATAAGTCCATGTGATAATTTCATTGTTTGCCATAAATTCGGTCTAACCCATTTTATAGGATAAATAGTTTCTGGTATGCTTTTATATGTTTCTTCATGGATCATATCCCCACCACACCCTTTGCATCTTATAATAAAAGGTGTTACTCCTTTTACAGCGTATGTTGTTATAATAGAATGACCGCACTTTTTACATTTATATAAATCGTATGTCCCCCTACCATCGTACATCTTTGCTTCTTCTATTCTAGATACCATTTCATCGTATCTTTTTTTTATTTCCTCTTTTTCCATATTATTTCATTTTATTTTCTAACATCTGCTGCAAAGCCTCTTCTCCTCTTCCCATTCTATTGAGGATAAGAGCCACATCTCTATCGAAAGATATATTCCCCATATATACTAATGCTATCACAGAAAGCAACTCTATCTGCTTAGTCTGCATGGCAGCCACCTCTGCCAGCTTGTCTATCATTCCTCCGTCTGTGTACCCTCTTTTTCTCATGGATAAAATATCGTCTTCTATTTTACCGGCATTCTTAGAGATGTTTAGAACATACTGTATTACCTTCTCTTTATCTTTCAATAAATCCATTAATTCCATTACACGTTAAGTTTAAGTTTATAACCCAAATAACATTTATATAACCCCTTATTATCTGTTTTACCTAATCTGCTACCAAATAGGTCATCCATTATAATATAAAATACTACTTTAGGAAGAGGCTTATTCAAATACTCTATATATTGCTCATATAGAATGTGCTTAGGCGTAACTTCTTCTACCTCCTCAAAGCATTCTTGAATTGGTTTAAACTCAAACCCGTGATTTTTAGGGTTTGTAAGCAGCGTTTTGTATGCATTTATTGCGTTGTATGATAGTTCCATATTTTACTATTTTACTTGATTAACACTATTTTTCTTCACTATCATTAAAGTATCTCCAATATTGTATTTCCCCCATTTTATCATAGAAATATATGAACTTGTATTCCGCAAATTTTTTATTTGGGTTTTTAGCTGTATAAAGAACTATTTGTTCATTTTTAATTTCTATATGTCTTACAATAAAATATTCTGAAGGTGTATACCCATCGGAATTACATCCTGACAATAAAAATATTAGGATTACGATTATGTATTTCATGTTATATTAATGTTTTGTATTATTGATATATTTTGATTTACGATAAAGGCTGCTTAGTACTTTTTCCTCAAAAACATTACATCTTCTATAATCTGGCAAATGAAACCAAACAGTGCCGTTCCCAGTATATTTGTCTGTAAACAATCGTCCTGTCTTACTTTTTGATCTTACAGTCATTATTTCGTTAAAACTATCGTATTCATATCCTACTATTTCTGTGTTTACAAGATCATTATATAAGTATATTACTATACCTATTGATACAATCACTAATGCTATTATTAAAATCATCATACTATCAACGTATTAAACCTTTATATCCAACTTTTTTCTTATCCTCCTCTGTAGCCAACTCTTTAGGAAATTTTCCATGCCATTTTCCAGGAACCACATTGGGAGTAGAGTTGTCTTTATGAAATACTATTTTAGCGCATTCAGAACAAAGAGGCATCCCTTTGTATTCTTTCAGAGACTCATCATATATATAATCATCTTTAGCACCTAATCTTGTCAAACCCCAATAGCTGGATGTGGCTGTATTATCAATACAACCACATTTTGCACATATAAATAAGCTCATATCACAATCTCCCAATCTTCAGCAAACACATCACTAATAGAAGGAACCCACGAATCGGCACGGCCGGTATTCTCGTTGTAGATAAGACACTGGCTCGTATAGTCAATAAACCCTTTGCCTTTCATGATAAGATCTTTCGCTGATTGTGGAAGTGATTGCATCTTCGGTATGATGTCACTTTCTATATGGGCAGGAACTTGTTTAATAACAAATAATCCTTTACCATTCCATCCTCTTCTACGTATAGCTCCACCTTGTTTTAGAACTTCGACAGCATTACCGAAACTCATTTCGGATACAGAATCTGCCTCTCTGTATGTTTTCTTGAAAATATCTGGCTTGCATGGATAAAATTCACCATTTACTCCTTTTATAATATAATCTCCTGGCAATGCTTTCATTTCTCCCTCTAATGTGGGGATGGTAAGACTAAATAAGGGAGCACCCTTTCCATCTTCGTAAGCTGAATCACTGAATAATTCTTGCTTTAACTCTTCGCCAACAAACTGTTCAATATCTTTTTTATTTAAATTATTATACTGAATAGCATCTACTTCTACTGATTTTTTTACGTATTTCATTTTCCTTATTTTTTTATTAAACCTATTTATATTTAACTATTTGATTCTTTTGCTTTTTTGTATAAATCCATTAAATAAACTTCTGGAAATCTATCCCAACTTTTACTTGAAACTTCATCCCATCTCCATTCATTGTATGCTCCGTGATAATATCCTAATTCAAGTTTAGTATATCTATCTATTAATTCACAACTAGGTCGTGTTCCTCTTATCATATTGATAATATCTATTCTATCTATATCTACTTTCATGTCTTATTCTTTCTTTAACCGTTCAATTATAGCATCGGCAGCTCTTAAAGAGCCGATAGCTATGTTTTTATATGATTCTGAATTATCATCGTCTAACCCAAGCGCTATACAATATCCTTGCATTGCTGATTTAGCTAATTCATATCTGCGTTGTTCCCAATCAATATATGGACTATAGTCTGTTATTTTAAGACACATATCCCATATTCTAACTCTTTTACCTCCAGGTATTTCGCATACGTAATTTTTATCATCCCATCTACTTATTACTTCCACTTCTAATCCCTTTTTAAGGATTTCATTTTCTGATATATGGAATGGGTCTATTAATATTCCTTTCATCCTTTACCTTCTTGTTCAATGTTTATAGTATCTTCTATTTTCCCTGTATATATAAGTGTTTTTTTATCCAATTTTGCTCCAGAAATAATAAAATGTATTTCATCCTTTGAGTTATTTTTATCAACACTAAACCCTTTAAATAATTTTTCATCTTCTTTTTTATATACACCTGATAATCTAAGATTATGGAACATATCCCCTAATGGTTCCCCATTAAGAAATACCTTTTTTATATTATCATTAAGTAATGACACGAATACCACATCAGGTCTATCTAAAGGGTGAAATCCTATAATACTACCCTTTTCTCTCATGGTTTCATTGAACTTTCTTGCTGATTCTAAGTACTCTTCTTTTGTTTGTAATTCTTTCATTTCTCATTGTTTTTTTTATTTTACTTTTAACAAAATCCATTATTTCGTTATCCGTCCTATTTTCTATTTCAAACCCTTCTGCATCATCCATAGGAATTTCATTGAAATCTTTTTCTAAAGCACATGATATTTTACCTATATCTTCATAAAATACACTCCTTATAAGTATATTATTTACTTTTTCAAAATATCCATTCCTATATGTATCAGTTATCTTCAACCCTTTATCTAGGTATTTTTTTGCTTCTTTAAATTTCATACATTACTATCTATTTTGTTTTCCGTATATGGAATTATACCTTTGTTGTGCTTATCCAAATACAACATAGCAATAGCATTCCACGCAAACTGCGCCAAATGATGACAACCGGTATCTGCGTCTACACGCTCCCCCTTCTCGTACTCCAGTAGGTGACGGAATGCCGCGGCTTTATACCTCTGGAACCCGTCTTCAAGATTCTGCCACCTATTCGGACCATACTTCTTAGCACCAGCATGATAAACTCTTACAATATCTTCTATCTCTTCTAATGGAAGAAGATCCCATCTGAGTTTATCATCTTGGATGTCATTCTTTATTGATTCTTTACTATTATCATTTTCCATTATTTTGCATTTTTCATTCTCAATTTCTTTCATTGTTTTTATAACACTGTTAAATTCTTCATCACTACATTCACCAAACAAAGGGTAAACATATTTACTATTCATCAATATTATTCCTTGCGAACCACCGCTTACTTGTACTTTTACAAAGGTATCTGCTCCGTTTCTAATAGGTTCTCCTATTAAACGACCTTCTTTTAATTCTCCTGTTTCAATATTTTTATATTTAACTTTTGGACTTACTCTTGGTTTATCATCTTTCTTTATCATAATAACCACATTAATTTATGATTTAACATAAAATTCAAAAACCTTTTGTCATCTACACTTAGCTGGAATCCTGCAGCCCCCTTATGACCTCCTCCTCCAAATGTTTTAGCTATTTCTCCACAGTCCATATATTTCTTCGTAGAATACAATGAGAATTTAACTAACCCATTTGGCAAAATAGCAAAAGGACACATTAAATCATGTTTATCTTCATTGTAAACAGAATCGAATGTGATTGAATTAAATTCTAAGGTATTCATGAAAATAGCGTTATATCCATCTATATGACCCTCAAATGAATAGTTTGCGCATTCTCCTTTGTTTTTAATTTTAAGGAATTTAATAATACTTTCTCCTTCTACGAAAAGAGAAGCACCCATTGATACATATTCTTCCATTGCTTTAATCAAGTCAACCATCTTATCAACATCTAATCCTACTCTTGCTCTTATAGCATATTGAATAGCCATAATATCATCCCAGTTAAATCTATTTTTATCCCATACATCGTAGGCGGATAAATACTGGATTATTTCATAACAGCTATCATCTGGTCCATACAGATATTCCCATGTTAACTCACAGGCGGCGGTCCCGATTCGCCGGATTCCCTCCATGCCCTGATTTTCCATCATACGTTCTGGAATAGCTGTCTTATGATGATCTATCCAAATAACCTCTGAGCAATACATATTCCATTTGTTACATATCTTTTCATGATCTTCTCCAAAAGATACGTCCAATATCCATATTTTAAATACACCACCACCTATTTCTGGAATGGGATCACCATAAGTCCATCCAAGCAATTCGTATTCTCTTCCTTTTGTTTTCAAATAATCTACTACAATGGCAGCAGAAGCTACTCCATCTAAATCTACTTTATGATAAATAATTACGTCTTTCATTTTCTATGTTTTTAATAATATTGTCCATCTTTTATTCTGTTATACCGCTATTATACGATACAACAATAATAATATAATCCATTTTTCACTTTCTTATAAAAGAAATCACATCATTCAAATACCCGTTTGTCATTTCTATAAAGTTCACACAAGTTGTATCCCATAACTTGTAAATAAGAGACGGGTTGTGAATTACAGCAATGATTTGTGTCTGTGGTTTATGGAATGATAGAATATCGTAAATCTGCATTATGTTTTCAATATCCAGATTTCTGTCTGGCTCATCCATGATAACAGTGAATTCGAAATCCTTTTTAGGTACTTCTATTCTGTTTCTTTTATAGTAATTTAGGAGGCTTTCTATTTTTGAAGCCCATAATTCATTTACTTTTTCTTTGCGCTTCTTTAGATCATCAATCGGAAACCCGTAATCCTTCTGATTGAACATGAAATTAAAAAGACTACTTATAGAACAAACAGTCTTTTCTCCAAATGATCCTGATAATCCATCCATATACAGGCTGAAATTATCGATGCTATTCAATATTTTATCGTTTCTCATTTCCATATGAGGCATAAGCCTGAATACTTTTCCTACGTAATCTGCCTTTATGTCTATTCCATCAAACACCTTGTCTTCATCAAATACATGAGGAAATCCCAATGCGTCTATGGGCGCTTCTGAGCACATAGATTTCTCACATAGCATATACATGGAAATAATATTAAGAAGCGTTGATTTCCCGCTTCCGTTTTTTCCTATAATTACATTGACTCCAGGTTTGAACGTAAATTCACATCCGTTTGTGAACGCTTTTATATTTGATACGTATTTAAACGATATCTTGTTATTATCGTTTATTTTTACTGATGATATCATTTTACTTATTTTGAATTACAAAAAATACCACATTCCCAACTTTTTATCTTACCTCCTATATCTGTTGGTTTAAGTTCATCAAGATATATTCTTTTATTTTTTACTCTAACCAACTTACATCCTATACGCCTACTTTGTTCCGCTCTTTGCTCAAACACATCAGGGTAAGTTTTTCTTACTAAATTCCAATATGTTGGACTAGTGGCTTTTACGCATCCTATACAATTAGCATTAGGAAATCCAAAAGAATATATTCTTGGAATATCTATTTTGGATTTAGCCAATATTTTAAAACAATCCCTTTTGGTAATCAAATTATGACATAATATAGGTATAGTATTAGATCTTTCTGCTGTATTAAAATTCTTTTGTCTTTCCCATTCATCTATAGGGAATCCTAATACATGATAATCTATATTATTGGATAATTCAAATTGGTATCTTGCATTTTTCTTTAACTCCATAGTACATGGAGCACCATTTATGCCTGACATATATTTCTTTTTATCAAATACTTCTATTATAGAGGCATTTGGAAAATTTTTATTTTTAGCTTCTATAATTGGATGATTAATCCAATTTGAAACATCTTCTTTAAATCTTATATTATCCTCATCCTCTTCTTTTACTGGATTATTAACAATAATAACATTGTTTTCTTTAGCATATTCATCTACAATCAATTTGGCTGCTACAGCGCTGGCGGCTCCATTACTAAACCACACTGCTATAGTTTTATCTTCTATTGTTTTCATTTATTGTTTTTTAGTTATATCTGAATACATTTCAATAGGATTATATCTTTCTTTATAAAAATATTTGGTTAACGCGATAATAGCATTGTCATCATTAAACGCTTCCTTGAACTTAGAATAAAACTCATTCCTTTCCATACAATAAATGTCAAAATCGCCATACATACCTCTCCATACAACCATCCTTCTGGTTAGGTCTTTAGCGTCTTTGACATTATTTTCTAATATATATCCATATCTTTTAGTGGATTCATGAACTACTATACTACTTGTTTCATTATGTTTTTCAAGTAACCTCCTAGTCATATCAATATCTTTTTCGTCTATTTCTTTCATAACATATCTTTTAATATTAAAATTATATTTTCTATATCAGAACAACAATCTTCCAGCGAACTTACATTATCTTCTATTTCAATACCCTTGTCTGATAATTTTAATCCATCTGGAAGGTTATCATACGCCTCATCCTCTTCATCCTTAATATCTTCCAGTTCACTTGTTATATTATTTAATTTCGTGATAATATCAGATATTCTTTTTCTTCTACTTTTGTTCATATAACATAAGATCTTCTTTCATTTTTAATAACATATAGTCTCTCAATTCTTCAATCCACTCCTTTTTAACGCTATTGAAGATGAAATCCATATAACATTTTTCTTTTTGACTATATGTTAGAGTATAAGAATTACATTCTTCACATTCCATTTTATACCATAAACGTCTATTTTTTTTCTTTTTTATATACGTCTATACTCCATCTTCCATATGTATCATTCGAGAATGTACTTAATTTCATTATTATTCTATAAGTACTCCCGTCTTCTGCTTTGAATTCTTTTTCTGTTTTCATCTGATTTTTATTTTCTTAAATATTTTCCAAAAACTATTCTCCACAAACTTTACATCCTCTCCATCTTTCCTGTCATAGCCATTACATGCGTATTTATAGCATTCACCTTCATTAAGAAAAAAATAGCATTCTGAACAAAACCCTTTCACTGTTTTCAATTTTACCCCTTTGTACAAGAAGGTTTCTCCTAATTTGGGTTCCTTAACCCTGAAATCTGAAACGTGTGTTCCGTTTACCATAACTACCTAATTTTCTATAAACATTCCTATTCTTTGCTTTTAATTATTTTTCTGTTTCATAAATACCAATTTTTATAATCTTCTTCTGTTATTTCATTACAAAAAATTATAAATACTTCTGGATCAGATATACAGTAACGTTCTCCTATTTCTTTTCTAATTTTTCTATAAGACAAAAAATCGTCAACTTCCATAGCAAAAGTTGATCTTTTATTTCCTATATATACAGATAGTAAAAAATATTTTTTCATAACTTTCAATTTAATCACATATGTAATTCCCTGCCTTTTATCATTTCATCAAGAGTATGCTCACCTCTATATGTAATATATTCTGACCATTCATAAGAATCAAATAGTTTTCTTAGCAATTCCCTTTCCTCTTTTGTTGGATAAGGTTTTAATGCAATTAGTTTGATTTCTTCTTCTGTTAAATCATCCTTCATAACCTTTAATCCTCTTCTAATAAATTTTTAAAATCTTTTTTCGATAACTCCATTAGAAACAATATAACGAAATCATTATTGTTTCTATCACCAAATACTTGTTCTGCTATATCTTTTCTACTAATGTATTTTCCTCCCACTATTTCTGCATAATGAGTCTGGATGTTTTTTTTAGTTCTTACGGTAATTACAAAATATCTTTTTTTCATACCATTTCTACAACTTTATGTCCCTCTTTCCTTAATTGTTCAACGCATTCCATCATATCTTCCTTTGTGTAAAAGGATTTATAATAATCCCACCAAATACCGAATCTTTTGACTTCGATTATATATATGTCTTTTTCTATTTCATCATATCTATATTGGTTCATGATATAATTTCCTTGTAATATTTTACTATCATTTGTATTTTCTCCGAATTTACATCAAAAGTCTCTACTATAAACTTAAAATAGTATAAAGGAATTTTTTTAAACATAATTCCTTTGTACTTTCCGAACCACATGATATGATTATCCAGCGGATGCGAACGCCGACCATCCTCGTTGACGGTCGGGACCAACATCCCTTTTTCTCTGGCTTGTTGAACTAACTCCTCTCTCATTACCGTATGCCCCATAGGAACACCCGATATAAGCTTATTTCCAGTAAACATACACCATCCTCTCCCAGGAAATTCCTCTATAGATAGATCCTCTATTCTTCCAAATCTACTATAGTTTTCACAACAATCAACTATCAGCGCATCTTCTTTGATTGGGTGAGGACGAACTGCCCTGCCAAGTACCTGATAATAATATGCGAATGAGAATGTTGGTCTTCCTAAAATTACACAATCAAGTTCTGGAAAATCAAATCCTGTAGATAATGCTGAGTAGTTAAATACTACTCTTATTTTACCTGATTTAAAATCTTCTATTATCTTTTCTCTCTTCTTTTTACTGGTTTCATTAGATACTACTGCCGTTATATCACCCATTTTAGAGTTCATGAATTCGCTTATTCTATTACAACTACCAACTGAATCCATTGCCACTAAAATATGTTTCCTTTCATTAAGCAATTGCAAGACTCTTTTATAAATGGTATTATTTAACCCTATCTTAGCAATAGCCTGAGATATAGAATCGGTGGTATATTCTGCTCCTGTGTTATTTAATTTAAGAGCATTAGTATCAAACTTCCATACTTCGTATTTTAGTTTAGACCAAAAATAATTATCTATTAGTTCTTTAACTTGGGTTACATGTACAATCTTTTGGAAATATCTAGGATCATCTTTTGTTAGTAAATTAAGTTTAGAGTAATTCCCTTCTATCATAGAACTATAGGTGTGTAATCTACATGGTGTTGCTGTAAAACCAAGCGTTTTTACATCACCTAATTCGTCTAAGAACTTCATGAATTCCGATCCCTTTTCTGGAGAGTAGGACATATGGCAATTCCCAGACACAAATGTATATCCATTATGCCTTAACACTATTGATCCTGATTCAACTTCCACACAGTATACGGTTCCATTATAACTTATTTTTTCTTTTCTCATAAATGAAGTAGATCTCATTTTTTTATTTTTTGAGATAAACAACCTATGAATATCATTAAAACACTCTTTTCTATCATCCTTTTCAATTGATACATAACAGCCATGTCCAGCTATAGATGCTACTGCATTATAAAAGTCTACTTGACCTTTATCTTTAGAAGAATAATATAGCATATTATCACCAATAACACTTCCATCCCATAAAGAACATTCATTTATTATTTCATTAGCTCTTTTTGATGACATTGGGAAATGTATATGATTTCTTATATC
>OBIN01000040.1_pt1 | contig 15352 bp, 17 predicted proteins | sample 1481581 | NCBI WGS metagenome assembly OBIN01 (sample SAMN02044685, study PRJEB22538) | human gut metagenome
AAAAAAGGGATTGCTGGAGGGCCTGGGCATATCGCCCATGCAGGTAACTGGCGGGTTTTACAACGTAAAAATCGGGTTTGATGGCTATAACCAGACCAAAACCAAAAAATTCCCGCAAGGACAGCCAAACCAAATGATTGCAAGAGCGGTGGAAAGCGGGACATCGCTGCGGAAAAAGCACCCGTTTGTAAGGCCGGCCGTGAAATCATCAAGAAAGGCCGCAGAACAGGCAATGATCGAAACGGCGGACAAGGAAATCAAGAAGATTATGGGATAAGGAGGCAAAAGGATGGCAGCAGCAGGTAAAGTATGCACAGGATTTGCAAAGCCCTATGTGGCGCTGTACAGCAACACAGGCGCAACGACGGCCTACAGCGGCGGGATGCAGCTGGCACGCGGTGTGGATGTAAGCATCGAGCCGGAGGTAGGGGATGCCAATCCATTTTACGCGGATAATGTGGAGGCGGAAACCGTACCAGGCACCTTTACGGGCGGGACGGTAAGCCTGACAGTGGATGGGCTGCTGGAGGCGGCAGAAAAGATGATTTTCGGCCTGCCGGAGCCAGAGGAAATCACCTATGACACCGACAAAAAGGCGCAGGTAACGACCTACGGAAACAGCATGCAAATCCCATACCTTGGCCTGGGATTTATCATCCGGTATATGTCGGATGGCGTGGAATCCTATAGCCCGGTGATCCTGACCAAGGTGCGGTTTCAGACGCCGACCCAGGCGGCGGCGACCCAAGAGGAACAGATCGACTGGCAGACGCAAGAGCTGACGGCCGACCTGATGCGCGACGATAGCGCAGAGCATGGATGGAAAAAGGTAGCGGCGGACGTATCCACAGAGGCGGAGGCCGAAGCAATCCTAAAAGCCATGCTCAACATCACGGAGGGATCGTAATGACAAGCATAGACGTACGGGGCGTGAAATACGAACTCCTACTAAATAACTGGGCAATGAACGAAATATCCAATGTTTGCCAAGACCAGGATCTGGGCAATCTCAACCAGGCAATGACCGGAAAAGACAAGATCAAAAATATCAGTTATATGATCGTGGCTATGGTCATGGGAGCGGAGAAGGCGAAAGAGTACGAGGCAAGGATCGAGGGAAAAACATACGAACCACGCCACATTAACATCGACGACCTAATGACCCTGCCGGCAGGAAGCCTTGGAAAGCTAGCAGAAGCGGTAAAAGCCGCTATCCAGGAGGGCACGGAAACCCAGGTGCAGCTAGAACCCGCAAAAAAAAAGGACGGAAGCACGAGCTGACGCCTCTGTGGATCGAATACTACGGGCGGAAGCTCGGTATGAGCAAGCATGAGATTGAGGTCACACGGTATGGAAAACTGTGTGACCTTATTGCATGTTATGCCATAGCCCACGGGGCGAAGGAAAAACCGAAAAAACGGAAGATGAGCATAAACGACGCGCTGAAACTGCGATAGGGAGGTGAGACGATGCCGGAGGATATCGGGCCAAAAATTGGGCTAACAGGCGAGGCGCAGTTTACTGCGGCGCTAAAGGCGATCAACGCGCAGCTGCGCAGCGTCGACGCAGAAATGCGGGCCGTTACATCCGCCTTTGGGGAAAATGACAAGGCAACGGATCAGCTGGCGGCTAAGAGCGCAACCCTTGGAAAAGCAATCGACACGCTGAAAAGCAAGCTGGGCGTATTGCAGGATCAGTATGGCCGGCAGGTCAAGGTGCTGGACGACCTGGGAGCGGCCCTGGAAAAAGCTAAAAGGGAGCATGGCGAAACCTCCGAAGAAGCCGGAAAAGCGCAAAACGCCTATAACCGCCAGGCCGCAGAGGTGGCGAAGCTGTCGGCACAGATCAACGACGCGACCGCAAAACTTAACGGTATGCAGCGCGAGCAGGATGAGACGACGGCAGCGTTACGCGACCTAGGCAACAGCGCGCAGACGGTAGGCCAGCGCCTGGACGATATGGGCGGGGCAGCCGACGGCGCAGAGGACGACCTTAAAAGGGCGGCGGACGCGGCGGAGTCATCCGCGTGGATGGAGGCAGCCGACCAAATCGCCCAGGTGGGCGATAAGCTCATGGACGCGGCGAACGCGGCTATAGAGCTATATAACAACAGCGAAAAGGCGGCAAAAAAGGTCAGCGCCTATTTTGGCGAAACCGGAAAAGCGGCCGAAAAAAACGGCGCGCTCATCCAAGATATCTATGAGGAGGGCGTAGGGGGGAGCGCGGAAGATGTAGCCGACGCCGTTATTGCCATCAAAAGGAATTTGGACGGCCTGAATGATACCGACCTTGAGAACCTGACCAAGCAGGTGATCACGCTGGATGAACTCTACGGCGTAGACATGGACGAAACGCTACGGGGCGTGAACGCGCTGATGACGCAGTTCGGGCTGGACGCGCAGACGGCGATGGATTACATCGTGACCGGCACCCAGAACGGGCTGGACAAAACAGCAGAAATGGGCGATACCCTGTCAGAGTACACGGGTACATTCGCGGATGCGGGCTACAGCGCCAAAGAATATTTCCAGTTGCTCAACAACGGCCTGGACGGCGGGGCCTATAACCTGGATAAGGTCAACGACGCCATAAACGAGGTGACAACCCGGCTTGAGGATGGGACGATAGGCAAGTCGATCAAAAGCTACAGCAAGGACACGCAGGACCTATTTAAGGCATGGAAAAATGGAGAGGCCACGCAAAAAGAGGTTATCGACTCGATTGTCAAAGACATAGGGGGAGCAAAAACCCAGCAGGAAAAGCTGAACCTTGCGGCGCTGGCCTTTGGAACCATGGCGGAGGACGGGAACCTAAAATTTATCACGTCGCTGACCACGTTAGGCGATACCTATGACGATGTAGGCGGGAACGCAAAAAACTTTTTCGACGCCACTACAACCGAATCGCAAAAGCTGGAGGGAAATATCAGGAGGCTTAAAGACGCATTTGCACCAATAGGCGAAAAGCTAATAAAGCTAATCAATGAAATCCTCCCTCCTATTATCGACGCTGTAACAAAAGTGGTGGACTGGTTTCTAGGGCTGCCAGAGCCGATCCAAAATTTTATTACGATATTTGGGGCGCTACTTGCGATTGTAGGGCCAATTGCAACAGCGATTGCAGGCATAATTGCATTGGGCATCCCTCTATTGCCAATTATTGGGATCATAGCCGGCGTGGCGGCCGTGATTACGGGCGTGATATGGGCGATCCAAAATTGGGGGACCATCACAGACTGGATCCAGGAAAAGCTGGCCATTGCGGGAGCGTGGATCCAGGAAAAGGTGCAGGCCGTATGGGACTTTTTCCAGGGATTTGATGACTGGCTCCAGGGAATTTTTACGACAGATTGGACACAAATCTTTGGGCCGGTACTGGGAAATATTATGAACGGGTTTGTACAAAACTTAGAAAACATATGGGGCAGTATCAAACAGATATTTAACGGTTTTATGGATTTTTTTGCAGGAGTATTCACTGGGGATTGGAGCCGCGTATGGGAAGGAATTAAGAATATATTTAAGGGAATATGGGACGGTATGGTATCAATTGCAAAAGGACCAATCAATATGATAATCGACCTGCTTAATGGGCTGATAGGAGGGTTCAACTGGGTTATTGATAAAATAAATAATATAAGTTTTACGTGGCCAGACTGGGTGCCTGGAATGGGTGGGAAACGCTGGGGCTTAAGTATTGGACACATCCAGACAATACCACCTCTAGCCAAGGGCGGCATCCTATATGATGGGACGGCGCTTGTCGGAGAGGCTGGGCCAGAGCTGCTGACCATGGACGGCAACCGCGCCATTGTACGGCCGCTGACCGGCAGCAAAACGGCCGCGCAGCCGGCGGCGAATATTACCATCAACGTATACGCGGCGGAAGGGCAAAGCGAGGAAAGCATAGCCCAGCGGGTCGCACAGCTCCTACAGGAGCAACTTGACCGGAGGAATGCAGTATGGGCGTAATTATATGGGCAGGCGTCCCGTCTACCAGCGTCGGCGTAGTCGTAGAGCGGTATCCGGCACAGCCGGGACCATCCAGGAGGCTGGAGACCATACAAGTACCGGGCCGCAACGGGGATCTGCTGATAGACCAGGGCGCGTGGGATAACTACGGCCAGGATTATGAGGTATACTTCCGCGCGGGGGAGGGCCGCACGCCGGAGGCGGCCCGCATCGTCCGCGCATGGCTTATGAGGCCGCAGGGGTACCAACGCCTGGAGGACAGCTATGACCCGGATTTTTACCGCATGGCCTATTACCAAGGGCCGGTGGACATCGAAAACGCAGCAAACCTTTTCGGGCGCATGACAATTACCTACACCTGTAAGCCGCAGCGATGGCGCAAAGACGGCGAGCAGGCCATAACCCTAACCGCGCCTAAAACATTATATAACGACCTATTCCCGGCTTTGCCCAAGATCCGCGTATACGGATCGGGAGCCGGGACGTTTTACGTAGGCGATCAGTGGGCAGAGATCAGCGATATAGACGGGTACGTCGATATCGACAGCGAGATACAGGACGCCTATAAGGATACCGTAAACAAAAACGCAACCCTAACCCTAAAGGATCAGACATTCCCCACGCTGGAGGCCGGGGAGAACAGCATCCGGTGGGATGGCGGGATAACCCGCATGGAGATCATACCAAGGTGGTGGACGATATGATTACGCTATATCCATCGACGGCAACGGCCTTTGAGACGCAGGGCCTTGGAGCACTGCCAGACGCCATATCATGCCAAGTCACGGAGGAGCGCAACGGGGCCTTTGAGCTAACCATAGAGTACCCGATTACAGGCTTGCACTATGCGGATATCTCAAACAGATGCATTATCACGGCAAAACCAAACCCATATGATGGGCCGGAGCCCTTTAAGATTTATCAAATCAGCAAGCCTATAGGCGGACGCGTAAAGATCAGCGCACAGCACCTATCCTATGACCTAACCGGGATCCCAATATCACCCTATGAGGCGGGCAACGCGGCGGCGGCACTGCAAGGCATAAAGAGTAATGCAGCGGTCGATTGCCCGTTTGTATTTTGGACGGATAAAACCACGCAGGCAGATTTTAGATCGGATGTACCGGCGTCTGCGCGGGCGCTCCTTGGAGGCCAGGCCGGATCGATCCTGGACGTATACGGCGGGGAGTATGCGTGGCAGGGCTACACGGTCCGGCTATATAACCAGCGCGGCCAGGATAACGGGGTATCAATCCGGTACGGTAAAAACTTGACGGACCTGGCGCAAGAAGAAAACGTCTCCGATGTGGCGACGGGCGTATATCCCTATTGGCTTGGATCGGATGGGACCATCGTCGAGGCCCCGGGAAAGATCGTCAACGCGCCGGGAACCTACAATTTTACGCGGGTGATCCCATTGGACGTATCGCAGGATTTCGACGCGCAGCCCACGCCGGAAGAGGTCAAGGCGCGCGCTGAAAAATATGTGCAGGATAATCATATCGGAATCCCAAAGGTAAGCATAACGGTAGCATTCCAGCCGCTAGAACAGACGGAAGAATATAAAGATATTGCGATCCTGGAGCGTGTGCGGCTTTGCGACACTGTAACCGTCGAGTACCCGGCCTTGGGCGTATCCGCGACGGCAAAATGCATCAAAACCACGTATGACGTGATTAAGGGCAAATATGCATCGGTAGAGCTTGGGGACGCAAAATCAAATATCACCGCAACCATAGCCAATCAAGAGGTGGAACTAAAAAAAGTACCGTCCTCCAGCACAATAGCGGCGATAGCAAACGCTATTGCAGAAGATATCCTGGGCGCGAAGGGCGGCGCGGTGAGGGTGCTGGATACCAACGGCGACGGAGAACCGGATACGTTGTACATTGCAGATAATCCGGATCCGGAGCAGGCACAAAAGGTATGGAGATTTAACTATGAAGGCTGGGGCGCATCATCTAGTGGATATAACGGCCCCTTTACCATTGCCGCAAGCATCGATCACGGGATGTATGCCGACTTTGTGACGGCGGGGACGCTCAACGCAAACCTTGTGCAAATCACCGGTACAATCATAAATCCGGAAAAGCCGGATATTTACTGGGATTTAGGGACGGGGACGCTATCGGCAAGCAGACTGCGCCAAACGTTTGATGGCAAGCGTATAACAGTCAGACTGGGCGAAAACTCGGAAATGCATGGAGGCTATGGGATAGCGCTGCAAAATGAAGGATATATAACGAGCTATTTGGCGTCGCGGCTATCACAGGATATGGATGGGGTAACACGGCCGGATGTGACAGCGTTGGTAGGATACGACCAAGAATCAGGCGTATACATATACGAATATGGGATTGATACCCACGAAGAAGGGTACGTAGAAATACACAAAGCGTCGGAATCGGGCGGCATAAGGAGCTCTGTTTTGGTGCAACCAAGCAACATTATTTTAAGGACGGGCGATGGATATATGGTTGACGTGAATAGTTTGGCCCAAAGATTAAGCACGCTAGAGGGAAAAGTTGATACGCTGGAGGGTGCATAAAATGATAACCTTACCTACAAGGCTCCTTTTTCCAGCGGCGGATAATCAAGTGATACCGCCGCCAATTATCCTTGTACAGGGGGAGAGCCGGGGGCGGGAGATATCCATCACCATGATGGATGGCGATGGGACGCCGCTTGATCTGACCGCAGCGGCGGCCGTGGCCTTGTATTATACCAAGCCGGATGGGATGGAGGAGCAGCTGCCCTGCGCCGTGAAGGACGCCAGCGGTGGCGCCGTATCGGTGATATTTACGTCGTCGAGCTGTTCGGTGGCCGGGGATATGCGGCAGACTATCATCCGGATCACCTGGAGCGACGCCAGCAACTCGCGGTATGTGGGACCGCGCATCCATGTGGCCCCGTCGCCCAGCGATGACGCGGCGGATAGCTCCAACGAGTTCGCGCTGCTGGATCAGCTCATCATCCAGGCGCAGGAGGTTATAGGGGACGCGGGAGAGGCGGCAAGCGCGGCCAATACCGCCGCCGGCGCGGCCAACACAGCGGCAAACGCGGCCAATACGGCAGCCGGCGCAGCCAATACCGCGGCAACGGCTGCCAATGCCGCAAAGGACGCGGCCAACGCGGCGGCAGGCGCAGCCAATACGGCAGCCGGCGCGGCCAATACGGCAGCAGGTGCAGCCAATACGGCAGCCGATAGAGCAAACCAGGCCGCAGAGGATGCAGAGGCTGTGCTGGATGGAGCCGTCACCAGCGTCAACGGCAAGACCGGAGCTGTGGCGTTGGCGGCAGCCGATGTGGGGGCGCTGCCGGCGGCCGGGGGGGAAATCAGCGGGGATCTCAATGTGCAGGGAAACATGGCGATAAAAGGGAAAAATATAGCGAGCTTTGAGGTCGACCAGGGAATTACCCAAGATGGGTGGACATATTGCAAGCGATCAAACGGGCTCTATGAATTATGGATCAGAAAGGATATGGGGACTGTAGAGATGACGCACAATACGTCATATGACGTATTTTATGCGAATTTATCTATTACATTACCAAGCGATGTGGCGGCCGTGAGATGCGTGAATATGAATACAAAAACAAATGGATATTGCTATGGAGATGTATCGGGCGTCAGCGAAAGTAAAATTGACTATAGGCTTATAAGCGCAACCTCTGCAAACCCGGACGTTGAAATGATGGTGTATGTGCTGGCGACCTACAGCATGACTACATAGTCATGACGCAAATTGGATACAAATTCAAACCGCCCGGAGGCGGTATTTTTATACCCTTATAACGGGGGAAGGGAGAAACCATGGAGATTACCCAATATTACCTGACAGAAAATCGGTGCTATAAGGCCGGGAAACGAATGACGCCCAAGGGAATTGTCGTACACTCTACCGGGGCCAACAATCCCAACCTGTGTCGGTATATCGGCCCGGACGACGGGGTTATCGGCCCAAATAAATACGGAAATCACTGGAACCAGGCGTCCAGCTCCAAGTGCGTCCACGCCATGATCGGCAAGGACAAGAACGGCGTGGTGCGCTGCTATCAGACCTTACCCTGGGATTACCGGCCCTGGGGCTGCGGCAGCGGGAGCAAGGGATCTTACAACAGCAGCCATATCCAGTTCGAGATGCAGGAGGATGATCTGACAGACGCGGCCTATTTTGCCCAGGTTTACGATATGGCGGCCGGCCTGTGCGCCTATCTATGCAAGGCGTACGGTATCCCGGCCAGCGCCGTGGTAAGCCATAAGGAGGCCCATGACGCGGGGTATGCCTCCAATCACGGCGATCCCCATGCTTGGTTTACCCGGCAGGGCAAAACCATGGACGATTTCCGGGCGGCTGTGGCCCAAAAGCTGGAGGGGACGCAGGCGGAGGAGCCGCTGTATACCCGGCAGGTGAACACGCCGGGGGACACGCTGAACGTGCGGGACGCGGCCAACGTGAACGGCGCGAAGCTGGGAGAGCTGGCCCACGGCAGCGCCGTGGAGGTATATGGGCTGGCCGGTAACGGTTGGGCGCTGGTCCGGCAGGGCGGCCTGCGGGGCTGGGTGAATGGGAAATACCTGGCGGAGGATAGCGCCAAGCCGGAGCTGACGCGCATCCTGAAGCTGAAAAGCCCCAACATGCGGGGGGAGGACGTGCGCTGGGCGCAAGCCCGGCTGAATGAGCTGGGCTACAACAGCGGCAAGGCGGACGGCATCTTTGGGCCCAATACCGACAAGGCGGTCAAGGCGTTCCAGAAGGCCCAGGGGCTCGCCCAGGACGGGGACATCGGCCCTTTGACCTGGGCCAAGCTGTAGGAGGAAAAAAATGCGGGATCATGCGATCATGACGGCGCTGAAAAGCGGATGCGCGCTGTTTGCCGCCGGCGTCACGGCGATATTTGGAGGCTGGGATATGCTGATGACAGCGCTGGTGGCGATGGCCTTGGCGGACTATGTGACGGGGCTGGTGGCTGCGGGCATCAGCGGAAGCCTGGACAGCCGGGTGGGCTGGAAGGGGATCCTGAAGAAGCTGCTGATCTTCGTGGCGGTGGCGGTAGCGGCCACGGTGGACATGGCGACAGGGCTGGAGGGCCACCCGCTGCGGGCGGCGGCCTGCCTGTTCTATATCGGCAACGAGGGCATCTCCATCGTGGAGAACCTGGGCCGCGCGGGCGTGCCGATCCCTGCCCGGCTGGCCGCGCTCTTTCAGCGGCTGAAGAACGAAAACGACAATAATTAGTTTTCATAGCCCCTCCAGTGGAGGGGCTTGTTTTTTTGTAGAGAAATTAAAATACAAAGGAAATTGCAAGAAAGACATTGACATTATATACCAACTGGAGTATAATATAGTCAAGAGATGAGGAAAACACCACACAAAACAGTAGGAGGCGCACCATGAAAGCGATTGAAATCATCCGCTACAACTTAATCAATGACACGGAAGCAGAAAAGGTCAATGATATGGTGAAAAGCATGGAAAGCAACGGCTGGATTGGTATGCCGATCCTGGTTAACGAGGAAACCGAAGAACTGGTTACTGGATCCCACCGTCTGGCAGCCCTTAAGATCATCTATGATAAATACAACGCGGGAGAATATGACGATGACGCGGCGATAGAAGAACTGCTAAATGATGTGGATGTGGCAGAGGATGTATCCGAGATCATCGACGCATACGCAGAACGCATGATGAAAGAAGTTGGATATTTTGATGGGATCGAGTACGATAACTTACGGTCGGTTTTCAGCGGGACGTGGGTAGAACAGTATGCGGCTGAAATGGTAGAATGGTAATCAAAGCGATAAAAATATGGAGGGTAAGACAATGATAGATAATCGGATAAAAGAACTTAGAGAGGCGATGGGCCTATCATTGGCGGAGGCCGCCGACAGGGCAGGGATGAGGATGACGGCCCTGCAACGGCTGGAAAACGGGGAGCGCCAATTGTGGACAGCTACATTGAGCACGGCATATCGGATAGCTAAGGCCGTTGGAATCAATAATCCTTGTGACCTATTAACGGTAGAGGATGCAAAGGATGAGGGACGGATGAAATATCTCGTAGTATATACCGGGGATAGCACCAAAATGATTGAATTTACAAGCAATAGCCGCGACAGTCTCAAACACCTAAAGGATAATTTTAGGGCGGCTGGAAATGATTGCGTGTGCGTATATGATGCGGCAAAATATGCAGATTGGGATGGGGATCCCAGCACGAAGCCGCCGATATTATCCATGAGCAGATTTTCGGCAGAAAACGGTGGGGGATTTTATAGGTGCGAGATCAACTAGGACGCATATGAGAGGGACAAATAGGCATGCGTAAAATATGCAAATACTGCGGAAAACCATATGACGGAGGCCGAGATACAAGCGCATGCGAGGATTGCGTAAAATCCCGCAGGCAGACAACGCTAGGCACAAGGGTATGCAAAGCGTGTGGGGAGGTGTTTGTAGGAGGCCCGCGCGCTTGGTATTGCCCAAATTGCAGATCGGAGCGAAAACGCGCTCAAATGGCTGCTTATAAGCGCAATGGGGCGGTTCGGCCGCTTGGGTCAGTAGATCGGTGCGAGGTGTGCGGTTGCGAGTATACAGTGACCGGGGGGCTACAACGCTACTGCCAGGGTTGCGCTAAGGATGCAGTAAAAAAAATAGACCGGCAACAATCAAAAGAGTGGAATGCCGCACATGATTATTACCGCACCCAAACGCTGGAGCGGCAAAAAACGGTGGCAGAAATCCCATGCAAAATTTGCGGTAAGCTATTTATACCATCAAATGGGAGCAAGACATGCTCCCATGAATGCAGGGAAAAGCTTGCGCGGAAAAGCAGGGAGCGGACGGAAAAAGTGAACAGAGTAGCGCGTAACGAGCGGCGGCGGGAAGCACGGAAAAACAAAATAAACGCCATGAGCCAAGAAGAATACAGAGCTTATCGAGATGCGATCAATCAAGAAGCTAGGGAGAATTATCATAAACGCAAAAAGGGTATAGCGCCGATGGGGTCATAATGGGGTCATAAAATAAGAAGAAAAGAACAAAAAACGCCTAAATTTCTTTGAAATTTAGGCGTTTTGGATGGCGGAGAAGGAGGGATTTGAACCCGCGTCCATGATGACGAAATGCGCGAAAATGCGCTTTAACGTGCGATTTTATGATGAAAAAGCCGGTGTTTGCGATTGTATAATGGGAAGTTTCCGCGCTTGTGGGGTCATTGTGGGGTCAAAAAATCGACGCTGTTGGAGAGCACATCAGCGGCATTTTGCTTTGCCTCGTCATATACATCCTCATATTGGCGGCGGGTATAGGCGCTGTTGCCGTGCCCCATGATATGAGCGACGGTAGTATCGTCAACATGCCCGTTGATTAAAGCCGTGGCCACATAATGGCGCAGAGCGTGGATGCCAATAGTATCAAGACCTGATCCGATTTGTAGTCGCCGCAAACGGCTTGAAAAGGTTTCGGGGTGCAGAGGATACCCAAGCGCATCGGGAAAAAGCAGGTTATGGTCAGACCATGCGCTGCCAGCCTTTAGCCTAAGCGCTGCCTGGGCCTTTTTATGAGCGGCCAATATACGGACAGCGGATGCAGGCAAGCGCCCGGAACGATAGGCATGCTCGGTTTTGAGATCATCCGTGAGATAGGGACGATGGGTATCATGATCTATAACGACCTTCCGGGAGACGCGATATGTGCCGGCGTCTAAGTCGATTGTGTCCCAACAAAAGCCAAGCAACTCAGACCGGCGAACGCCGGTTACGGCATCCAGCACGAGCGGGGCCAGCAGGTCACACGAGCTTGCCACATCAAACAGAGCAGACAGCTTATCGGGCGATAAAACTTTACGGACAGGCCGGCGCTGGCGGGGAGCGCTGACTTTATCGGCAGGATTTTGGGATATGATACCATCATCGACCGCATGATTAAACAACCAGCGTAAAAAATCCAAGGAATTTTTTACTGTCTTAGGTGATAGCGTGCCTTTGCCGCTTTTAGGGCGCAGATTATCACGCCACATGGTGATATGGCTTTTGCGGATATCCTCCAGCATCATACCGGACAGCGGGGATGGATTGAGCCGACAGTTTATAATGGTGGTATATCCATGCCAGGTGTAATCTGATAAAGCAGGGCCGTACACCCGCATGCAGCGGTCGCACCAATCGCGCAAGCGCATGCGGGAAGCAGGCATATAGTCACCTGTTTCCCTGGCAAGCTTGAGATCATCACGATAGCGCCGCGCTTCGTCGCGGGTGGAAAAGTATGCGCATACGCGATTAGGGGTTCCGTCGGCTTTTTTGCCCATGGTGATGCGCACTTCGTAACGTCCGTCGGCCCGGAGTCGGATGTTGGGATCTGACTTCTTTTTTTTGGATTTTGGCATGAGCTGTCCTTTCTTGCGCCGGGGACAAGAGCATGCTATAATAAGCATAGCAATGCCCGGCGTCTTTGGTAGGGGGTCGGTGTTTTGCTGCTCTCCCGCTCCAGGCGGCAACCTGGGGCGGGAATTTTTTTATTTTGCAATGTCAAATTTTGCAACGACTTTTTTGTCTGAATAACTTATAAGTTCTGACGCCTCAACCTCAACAGGCGTTGAGAGATCGCGCAGAAGAAAGGCGGATTGGAGGGAAATGGTTGCACCGTCCTTTACTTCGGTAGTGTAGTATGGGTCGGAATTACAGCCTTCGACCGAATATGCAGGTTCCAACGCAACGCCGCCCTGGAATGACGTTAGGTCAAGAGCCCAAAGTGCGGCGGCTGGATCTGAACTATTGTTTGTGAAATCATAGTTGATGATAATGGCGTCGTTCCCATCGCGATCCTTTGATAACGAAAATCCGTTAAATTTTACAACATAATCGCCGAGAGTACCACTATTGCCGGAAGCGGAAGCGGGCGTAGTAGATTCTGCCGAAACGGACACGCTGGAGGTCGCAGGATCCGACGATGGAGGGGTAGGTGTGGAGGCGGGGATTTCCTCCTGGATGACGATGGCCGGCAAACCGCCCTCAAAGGTAACGATACCCAAGGAAAAAGCGTATACAGTGCATGCGACAAAACCTAGCGTAAAGCCAACCAGAGCGCCAAGGGCGACCAATACGGCGGTATACTTACGGCGCCGCCTTGTGACCGCAGCGGCAGGTGTGCCGCATTCGGGGCAAAAATTGCCGTCATATTCGTTCCCGCAGTTTTTGCATGTGTGTTCCATGGAAATCCATCCTCCTCTTAGCTAATTTAGTGTAATAGTCCAGTCACCAACGGCGGTGACGATAAAACCTGCAGTATTCGGGCTGAGTTTAACCGTGCCGCTATATACATCGGTCGTATTAACAAGCAAGTCGTAAACACCACGTCCTGTGCCGATAACCGAAAAATGACGAGCATCGGGATTCCCGGTAATCGTGGCCGTGCTACCTGGATTAGCGGCAACAAGGATAAAGTCGCCAGAACCGGAATAAGTTTCGCCGGAGAACATAACCGGTACAGTATAAATGGAACGCATTTCGACAACCCAATTGCCGTGGGCTTTTATTTCGAGTGTCGCGGCGTTTTGGTATCTATCTGCGGTAATGCCGGAATAGGGATCAGTCGTATTGACCAATAAGTCAAGCCGATTCCCATCTGCATCATATGCGGTAACGGAAAAATGCCGGCCGGCGCTGTTGCCGGTGATATCAAAAACATACCCCTCCGGCAGTGGATCGATATTGATAACATCATCGCCGGAACCGGAGTATTTTACAGGAGCCGATACAACGACAGGGGTTGGCGTGGGAGATGGAGCGTTAGATTGGGATACTGCGCTGGGGCGATCGGAGCCCAAGGGATAGGCGATTAAAGCTATAATAATAAAGACACCCAGAGAGATCGAAAGAAATAATGCGCAACCCAAAGAGCAAGACCGCGCTCGGTTATGTGTATTAACAGGCGGGGCTGGCTGTTGACGGATTGGTGGGCCATTGGAATATCCGGCGGCAGGCGTGCCGCATTCTGGGCAGAAATTGCCGTTGTAGTCGCGGCCGCAGTTTTTGCAGGTGTGAGACATGCGACCAAACCTCCTATCTATATGCTGGGGGACCATATCGAGAAAATCATACAACAACAGAAATCAACAGGAAAAGTAATCTTACAAAGCATAACAACTATCGGATCATACTGGTAAAGGCAATCGCTTTACCCATGATCTGAATCTCGTCGAGCTGCGTCCCTTCATATTCCATATCATCGTATAAGGGGTTGCAGGCCCGAAGAATGATACGCGCCCCATTGTAGTACACACGTTTCAAGGTAGTATCATCGCCGATCCTGACGGCAGCAATCTCACCATTTTCAACCTGCTCCTGCGCCCGGATATATACGGTGTCCCCATCGTATATCCGGGCGTTTATCATGCTGTCTCCTTTGCAGCGCAGCGTGAAATCGCACTCGATGTTCTCCGGAACATCGTCATACTCTTCGGCTTCCTCCACTGCAAGGATGGGCTTGCCGCAGGCGATTGTGCCAAGCCGGGGTTTTTTTATCATACGGGGAGGACGGGAAACGCCAGGGAGGGAGAAAATGTCATATGCGGGTTTGGTAGACACCGGCGTATCCTCCCAGCCCATGAGGTAGGCGGGGGTAACATTAAGGGCTTTTGCGAGCAGTTCTATTCGATCCGACGGAATGTTTGATACTATTCCGCTCTCGTATTTTTGCACTGTCTGCCTAGTAACTCCAACCCTTTGCGCTACATCCTCCAGCGTCATTCTTGCTTCTAGTCGTGCTGACTTGATTTTATCTCCAATAGCCATTTATTCCTCCAGGCTTCTCTTTGATTACATTATAACATAAATCACTTAATATGCAACAAAAAAGTTTTAACTTAATAAATTATTCGCTTGACATGCGACTTTTAAGGTGTTATGATTGTCTCATAATAAGCGACAAACCCACAGAAAGAAAAGAGGTGATACGAAGATGGTTGACACAAACGCACTTAAGGGGATCATTGCTTCTAGGGGATTATCGCAGCGAAAAGTAGCAAATAAGATGGGAATATCCGAAAAAACGTTCTATGACAAAATGAAAAAAGGGGTTTTTTCAAATCTGGAAATTGAAGCACTGGTTGAGATCTTGTCCATCAGCGACACAATAAATATTTTTTTTGCTAAAGATGTCGCATCACACGAGACATAACCTCCCAATCAATTCACCAACTATGAAAGGAGCGAAACCATGAGAACCACAGAACACGGCCTAAAGATCACTTTATCAGAACTTCGGGAGCTGCTGGCTAAAGCAGAGAACGAAGTGATGTATGCCAATGGCGTAGGCTACCTTTACTTCCGAAATGATGAGGTCGAGCAGCCCTGCGCTTATCAAGATTGCGCAAGCCGG
>OBIN01000042.1_pt1 | contig 14395 bp, 45 predicted proteins | sample 1481581 | NCBI WGS metagenome assembly OBIN01 (sample SAMN02044685, study PRJEB22538) | human gut metagenome
TAAGTGCATTAGAAATTGTTAGCGGTTATGAAGATAGGCTGATATTTGTCAGTATATCCACCGTTTCTAACTTTTTCTCCGTTAATGTATTCTCTCATGCTATTATCACAATAATGATGATTTCCATTACTGTCATAAGAACTTGTATATTTCTTCATTGCTGCATTGTCATAAGCGTTCTTTGCAGCAGCTCCACCAAATAATCCTAAAGACATTAATAATCCCAACATACCAATCACGCTCCTTACATATTCTTATATCTTTCTTCACGCTTCTTTGCTTCTGACTTACTTAAAAATCTGTTTGGAATTGTAAATACAACAATCCAAGCTATAATTACACTAATTAATTCTATCATAACAATTACCTCCGTTTTTAAATTCCATTCCCACAGTTACTATATTAATTATATCATTCCAACATGAATCTTGCACTATATACATAACTATTAAAATGATCCATGCTGACAAATATCAGCCTATCTTCATAACCGCTAACAATTTCTAATGCACTTAAAAATCCCTTACCATAGCCATTAACATTATTGTTAGGAACAATTACTACATAGTCTCCTTTCTTATGTACTTCATGTCCTCTGTTTTTCATCTCTTTCTTAAAATCTTTATAATCTAACATATTCATCACAACTTTTCTTGATAAAAATAAAAAAGTGAATAATCATATTGTCATCCACTTCTTTATTCTCCACTATGTATCTATTAAAGAGAAAAATGTTTATTTCCATTCTCCATTTGTTTTAATGTTGTTAATCACAGGTATTGCTATTTCTTGCATTAGCTGTTTTAACTCATCCCGCGAAACTTTTCTTTCCTGTGCTTTGACAATCTTTGCTGCCTCAGCAGGAACTTCACATTTATATTCCATTGAATATAATATTATTGCTTCATAAAATTTAGAAACATCTACTGTTTCCACTGCAAATTGAATTTTATGCAACAATCCTGCTTTATTTGCCTGTTCTTCATTAAGCATATTTAATCTCTCCTTTCTATTATTATGTATTATTATATCACTATTGCTAATTCCTGCATAGTTTCTATTTTTTCTATAACAATTTCCTTACCTTCTGCAATAGTCATACAAGAACATAATCTTGTCCATGCATTATAAGCCGTATTGAACATCATTACATCATACTTCTGATTGAATGAATTAATTTCCATTCCAGCCGTATATCTATTCACTATACGTATTTTTATTCCATTTACTCTAAAATTTCTCATTACAATCACAACCTTTCACTGTAAATTATTCATTCCTTTCCATAAAAATAAGAGACTGGATATTTTTAATCTTTCCAATCTCTTAAATGTTCTCTCTAAATTATTCAATTATTATAAAATTTCATTTTGCTTTTCTAATAAAATTAATAATGCACTCATTGTCATTTTCTGTATGTATTCATCTTTATCCAATTCTTTTTCAGTTATTGGCTGATCTTCATCAATAAAATCATAATTTACATACAATGTAACTCCTGAATTATCCTTACACCATACTGCAACAACTGTGTCACCACCAAATTCTACAATATCTTCTTTAAGCTCTTTGATTAATTTCGAACATTCATAACTAATTCCCAAACCTTGTTCATTTATAAATGCCATTACTTATTCCTCCAAATTTTTTATAAATCTAAATCCATTTGCCGTAGTTTTCTTTTTAGAACCATCCTTACGATAAAACCAATTGCCTTTTATAATACCTTCTTCAATAACTTCTGTTGCAACTGGATGTTTTCTAGTACCAGACCATTCTAAGAAAGCACATTCCCATCTTTCTTCTGAAGGTTTAGATTCCATTCTTTTCTCTTTTTTATAATCTAAAAGCAATTCCTCAATTTTATCATCTGTCAAATTTTCTATTCTATTAATATCAAGCGAATAGAATTCTGTTTTATTATAGTAATTACTTGTATGATGCCATGAAGAATATCTCAAGCAAACTTCTTTCAATACTTTTATAGGAAGTCTTCTTAACTTCTCAATTGAACATTTCAATTCAATTTCTGTATCTTTAATTGTATCAAAAATATTTGCCTTTGTCCACTTACTTAATGGTTTCTCACCATCTTCATAAGCTACAACTGCATTGTTGCTCATTGACCATCCATTATACCCCGCCATATTATTAACCTTCTTTCTTATATATTATATCAAACTCGTTTATTCCACGCATCAATAATTTTAACTTTATCATAATCAGTATCAGTCATAATATCGCAATCATCACAGTATATTTGATAACCTTCTTGATTATCATATATAAGTGTCGCATGTCCACCGCAAAATGGACAAGGTTTGAGTTCCGCTTTTACTGTACTTGTCATGGTTAGATCTCCTCTCTAAGAAATTTCCGTTTCATTGAGTTTTAATTTCCATTGGAATTAATTCATAAATTTTTAAATCATCAACCTTAATTCTATTTCCGTTCTTTTTATCTATGATCTGTCCAAAGATATTATTATTCTCAAATATATTTTCATTTTTGATATTCTTTATTTTTTCTAACAAATTTTCAGCATCTTCATAATTCGATAAAACTGTTGCAGTGTTTAAGTCACATTCATAATACACTTTTGCAATTTCATTCCAAATTTTACATGTTTCCCATGACATCATTGTTCTTAATTTGATTTTAATAAAATTCCATTTATCTAACCCTATTACATACATTGATATCTACCTCACTTTCAAATAAATCATCGTTTCATTGGATTCTAATAAATAAGTTTTGTTCCGCATTCTGGACAATGTTTCGGACGCATTTCTGTATAATCATCATTTCTTGCGACCTCATATTTACATATAGGACATTCAATACCGTCCATTTCATCATCACCTTGATACTTTACCTTCATTCCATCAATAAATTGATTTTCCAAAAGCACTACTCTATGTGCTGTCTTTATCAAAGTTTGAGAAGCTTTTTCAAAAATTTCCGTTGTTCCTTCTACTTCTCTTCCGTATGGCGGTTCTTTGTACGCTTTTATATATTCTTGGATTTGTTTCAATAATTCATCCATACTGTATACCTCGCTTCCTTGTAAATCCTCATTTCATTGCCATTTATTCCATTCTTCTGTTAATACTTTTATTGCCTCACAAATATTATTGTAAAAACCTGGAATATTGATATATTCTCCATCAACAAAAAGATTGAAAATGTAACCAACACAATGCGTTCCTAACCCAACGTGTTCATAACTTACGCCAATGCTTACATTTCCGCATTCATGAAATTCAAAAATTCCACTATCAACTTCTAAGTCTAATGGAATTTCATTCTGTAAAATTGTTGTCATTTCTTTTTCTGTTATCTTTGCCATATTACATCCTCCAGTCTTCCAAAGAAACTCTTGTTTCTTATGACATTCGTTCAATCTTTTTCCAATCAATCTGTGAAAATATTTGACGGTTAAACTCTTCAAGCTTCTCTGCCTTTTCACACTGTTCACAGTAATCATCCACATCATCAAAGTAATCATCTTCTGTTTCCATATACCAATCTTCCCAGTCCTGAGAAGTTTCATCCCATCTCTGAACTCCACCGCAATTACAATAATCAGGCTTAATTCTATTCTGTCTTTGATATGCATCATATGCTGCTAACATATCCATTACTTTTTTGCCTTCTTCAACTGTTTCTACAGGAACATAAAATGCTTCCTCTGTTGCACCTGCTTGTGGAATCCACCATACTCTTAATTTATCCATTCTTTTTACCTACCTTTCTTATTTCCTTTGAAATTGCTATTTCCTATATCTCTATGACTTCCCAAGTCCATTCATATTCCCCATCGTAAGATGAAAGATATGCTGAACCATCATCACTTATTGTAAAATCAATTGAATCCTTATCTTCTTCGCTTGTGTTGTTCATTTCTTCTTCATAAGTATTCTGTGCATCCTTTTCGAGAAATGCATAAGCATCATCCTCATTATCGAATGTATCATGGCTTGCAATTTCCTTTTCATGTACCGCATAACAAATTACTATATATTTTTTCATTTTCATCACTCCAATCTATTTAAATAATGTGTGTTTCCCATCTGCATCACGTTTCCATTCGTAACCTGCAAATTCGAGAGCTTTCAAAGCTCCATTGTAATAACTCATGTCCTGTGGTCTTGTATCTTTCATATTTGCAATTATCCACCGTTCATCTAACCATTCTTCTGTCTGCTGCTTAATTTCTTTTTGTGTTCTCTTCATTTTCATTACTCCGTTTCTTGTCCAAAATCTCCATGTTTTAATAGCTCTCCATTCCATTTTATGTTATAGTTCATATATAAGGAGTTGAGGACTTATACGGCTGCTGTCACAGCCGATGCCTCTCATTGTTAGTAGTTCTCTCTTATGTATTCCAAAGCTTCATCTTCTGTTGGAAACTTGATGTCTTCGCCTGGAATATAAAAGTCACCGTACTTCTGATATGGTTTCATACTAACTTCCCTCCTTTATATGTATTTAGAAAAAGCAGAGATAATTAAATCTCTGCTTTAACTATCGCTATTTATTTATTCTCCCTTACAAACCCTGCATATCTCTTGTTGCTTGATCCCATACTGAATCATCATTACATCCACAATTATTCCAAAAAATCTTTCCGAATCCAAAATATAAACAATCGCAAGCATTCATATATGCATTCTGTTTCGCTTTATCTGCGTATCTATTTTTATACTTCATACCTACACCTCCTCAATCTCAATACAGAAATCATCAGGATTATATTCACTGTCTTCAATGTCCCAATCTCTCATATATTCTTCTTTTGCATCATTAGCAGCTTCTTCTGCTTCACCATAGGAATCAAATAATCCCCATTCAAAATCTCCACTATCTCTTAATTGACCGCCATCATAGCTGATAATATATTTGTACATATTAATATCCCTCCAATCGTTTCCATTCTCCGTCACAAAACTCCCATGCAGTAGGATTTAAACTATATAATTCCTTGTTGAATAACTCAGTATATCTTTTGTCCATCTGATCTTTGGTATCGAACAGTTCCTCACGGTCTAAGTTCCCTTTGTCTATACCAGACAGTTTATATATTCGCAGTTTATACATTTCAATCACTCTCCTCGTCTTCATCTTTAAAGAAAATCTCAAACGAAATATTATTCTCTTCTAATTTACTACCAATCCAATCTGCCATTGTTTCGCTATAAGCATCCTCATCCGTCCAATAAGTTTCTTCTGCTTCCCTTATAATTTTTTCTGCCTTTGAAAAATTTTCGTATATATTAATTACAATCATAAAATCAATCCATGTATTCAAATCTGAATAGACATGAAATCCGCTTGTAGGTTGTACCATTTCAATCACTCTCCCTTCAAATTAGGACACAAGCCAAGACCACCATTAATCTCAGGTAATCTTCTATATGCATCTCTGTGAATGCAATCTTCCTTCATGCATCTGTGACAACAACATTTCTTATATTCCTCATAACTCATTTTGTAATTTGTCTCTTTAAATCTCTCTTCTGTCATCATATCAATCACTCCTTTAAACAATCCTTATCAACAACTGCAAACAATTTAATTTCCTCACCAACTTCGCTTTCATCAAGATCCAAATCTTTAAGTAACTCTGCAAATGACTCATATGTAAAATCTTCTTTATACAAGCACACATCATGTACTGTTGGAGTACACCATAGATATAATCGAATAAATTCAATTAACTCTGTCCATTCGCATTCCTGGCAAATCCGTCTTGCACATCTTACTAATGATTGAATAAAATCCTGCGTCATTAATCCGTTGCCTTCGAGCTTCTTAATCTGCTCGTCAGTAATTTTCTTTACATTACTCATTCCTTTATCCATGATATAGGAAATAACTGCATTTCCCATTCGTGAATCAAACTCTTTTTCAATAATTCTACCTATTTTTGTTTCATAATATTTCATAAAATCAACCTCTCTTCCAATCAAATATTTTTTACCTTGTGATAATAATAGGATGTTGTCATAACACCAATCTTACAAGAACAGCATTTTAAATATTCAATAGCTTGTTCAAAAGTATCGAATGGAATTATCTGTTCATCACCACATTCATCTACATAAACAGCTAACCATTCATTATGTCTATATCCATATTCAATCATCACATATCCTCACTTTCTATTCTGTCTAACATATCCTCATCAATCTTCCCAATAATTCCAAGTTGTTTGCACATATCCAGTAATTTCATTAGTTTTGTATGTGCTTTATCTGTTTTCTCTGGCGTATCAAATACTGTATCATCGAATCCAATCATTTTATAAATATTTTCTAACATAATTTTGTACCTCCTAATAATCTTCATCAATACATTCATCTGCTTCACTATAATATTGACCGTCATATCCATTTTCCATTAATTTTTCCCAACAATTATTACACACTAATCTGAATGTAATTCCATGACAGTCTCTTGTGAAATTCATATCATTTCTTTCTACTTCCTTATTACATACTGGACAAATTCTAATATCTTTTTCTTCCATAATTATTGTCTCCTATTCATTGTAAACAGTTCTTTCCTTTGGAATTACCAATCACAATCGCTAAGACTAATTCTTTCAATTTTCTTTTCGATTGCATTTATGTTTTCATGTAACTGTGAGATTCTATTACAAATTGAATTATGACCACATTCTCTATAGGTATCTTCCAATTCTTCAACTCTCTGTAAAAATTCATTTCTTAGTTCCTTTAATATATCAATTACTACTTTATCTTCCATATTAAATTGCCTCCTGTAATTTCATTGCTAATATTTCTGTATTTGATACTTTATAATACTTGCTTTTTGCACCTTTTCTAAAAAATCCATAAGTTTTATAGTTATTAACTTCATCCACAACTTTGATTTTTCCTTCAATTCCACAATATGTTATAAATTTTCCTGTAAGCTTTTCACAGATTTCTTTCGCTTCTCTTTCCATTTTTTCTTTGTCTAAGACAGCATCATATTGTATACGGCAACCTATGTTTTCATATTCCATAGACTTAACAAGAGGAATAATTTCATTTAACAAAGCCATATTCTTTTCTACACTTCTGTTCGTGTTAAAATCAAGTTTGAAACAGTCCATATAATCTTTTCCATTCCATCCTTTATTACTCCAAAAATATAAATCCCAATCACTTTTATAATGTTCCATCGTATCTGTTTCTTCTGAAACCTGGTGAATATCATATCTGTCTATAAACTGCTTCAGAATATCATTTAATGGTTTTGCAAAACCTTTTGCAACCTCTTCGCAGTGTTTACTCCATTGCTCACTTGTCATAGATTCTGCAATCTGTCTATTCTTTTCCTTTTGTTCTTCTGAATAATGTCTATCAAAATGAATAGAATGTATTGAAATCTTTCCGTAACCTTTTTCTATTAACAAATTTTCATTTGCATTTATATAATGATAATCATGTTCTATATACATATTGCTCAACCTCCTACATAACATTCTCAAATTCTTTTACTTTTCTTGCACCAACGTATCCTTTTAATGATTCATAAAATTCTCTTTCTTTATCAATAATTCTATAAATCCACTCACATTTGCACCACACTTCATGGAATAACATTTCTTCCATTAACTCCTGTTTCTCTTCTTCTGGCTGTGAGAATTTACTAATAAATCCATCTGTATCTGAAATATAATAATTAGCCCCAGAACATTTTGTTTTTCTGTCACACATATACTGAAACACTTTTCTCAACCGTGATTCTGTCATGTAAGAATAATGATATTTATTATCCATGCGATGCTTATTCATTCTCTCTATTGCATAATTCACAAATTTATCTATTGAACAATTTGATAATTTTAATTCCATATCAATCAACCTCCGTTCTATGCTATCTGCCTTGCTATATCTTCAATGTTTCCATTCATTACAATTACTGCATCTTTATTATCAGGATGTTCATTCATAAAATCTCTTAATCCTTCAAACTGCTTGTTGTCTGCATTTTCAATCATCTGCCTTACATTTTTGTTATGCAGCTTAATCAGATAAGCCTTTTCATAATACTGTTTGAACAACAGATTTTTCTTTTCACAATACTGCTTAATCAAGTCAATCTGTTTCTGTTCCTCTTCTCTGATTGCTTCAGCTCTTGTCTTCTCATTGGCTTCTGCCTGTTCTTTTCGCTTTCTGTTTCCAATCAGATGATTAAATAAAGAGTTTGTTTCACACAGATCCTTAATAACTGCATTGTCAATGTCATATGTATCAGGATTATCTTTATCAATCCACCATAAAAAATTATCAATCGTCCTATTGAAATTCTCTTCAAAGATACATCTGTTACCAAGATTTCTGTTGTAGATTTCCTCTCCGTTTCGCTCAATCCGTAATGATGTATATACATTTTCATCCGGTTTATTGTTGTAGATAGTCCATTCATATCTATCCTGTCTGCCATATACGGTTAATCCGTATGCACTGTATAACTGTTTCTCTTTATTGTTTAAATATAAAAGTCCCATTTCGCTTACCTCCTACAATAATTCGTTTACATGTTTCTTTAACCATGCATATGCCTTTACCATTGAATCAAATGGTTCAATATCTAACCACAGCATAACTTTATCTGCAATAGCTGCCTTAGTTGTATACCAAGGCTCATTTTTCATTATTTCATATTCACCTTTACTGCTTTTTTGTATAAAATATTTGCCTATCCGTGGTTCAAGCTTTCCCAAATAATTCCGTGTAATCATTATTCCGTTCTCCTTCCTAGTAAATAAGACAGACACATTTGTTTGCGTCTGCCTTATTATTCTCTGTATTAAGCTTCAAATCGTTCCAATATTATTTTAATCGCTTCATCTGCCGTGATCAGTTCTCTATCCCTTAGCTTTACAGCCTTATTGATTTTTGCAATTGCCTTATTTTTTACATTACTCCCAATTAGATTATTTTCTTCAATTTTTCTCTTACAATCATTTGCATACTCTTTTATGTATCTTTCTGCCATGTTTATCACCTCCTGAAATTACAATTTCATTACCAACCACTAATATGTAATCCTTTATCAGTATAAATCCTAACCCATTTGTATTTATTGTCTAAGTCATTATCTATACAATATTGAACTGCATCGTCTTCCGTTGGAAATTCTTTTGATATCTGTATAAAATCTTCACTAATATCATTTCTAACTCTTACATTAAAAGATTTTGCCGTCCTCTCTGCAATGGAGTTAAGACTTTCTATATGCTCTCCTTCCATAGCAAATAACATTGGTTGATAATCTTTATCATGATTATGTCCGTTTGTTCTTTTCATCATTTTTTCATATGACATGTTTACCTCCTTATGGTTGCTGATAAATCCAGTTTCCATGCCTTACCTTATCACTATCTTTATTCCAAAAGCCTAATTTAACCATACCTTTAACGCTCCCTGTTTTATGTATGCATGGGCATTTGTCTGTAAATCTTTTACCAGTTGCGTTTTCATACTTTCTTGGACTGCTGTAATATGCCATATAATCACGCTCCTATCTGCTAATTTTCATACCACTGAAATGCACAATCATACATCATTTTGCCTGTTATCTGGTCTTTAAATGTAGGACAATGCCAAGCCATTCTGTAATCATGTGCCTTACACCATTCTTCAATCACCTTTGTTGTAAGCGGTGTTACATATACATACAAATCAGATCCATACGAAGGATGATACATTTCTTCTTTTGGATAACCTGCTTCAATTAACATTTCTTTAAGTGTTTTCTGCATAATTCTCACTTCCATTTCTTATATCAAGCAATTATCATAATCATAAATATCTGGATAAATCTGTTTGATTGTGTACTTATTACCTCTATTGCTTGCAAATACAATTCCTTCTGTTTCCTTGTTAATGAACTTACAAAGATGGTCAACATCTTTTCTGTGATAATTTCTGTTAATAAGTACATCTGCCATATCGGAATATGACTTTTCATAACAGCAATCACAATTATAAAATTCATTTCCAGTTCTCTTCTTTACATAAAGTAACTTGTCCCATTTCTCTTTCATAGGGAACTTTTTAATAAGTGCTGCAACTACCCTTTCTCTTGCTGTTCTTTGATCATACATTGTTCCATAAGTCTTATCATTGAACCAATTTCCAAGATACATATAAGACTGAATCCATGCCCTATCTTTTACCCAAGGTGTATCCTGCATTACATAAGGAGAATCGGTACATACAAATTCGTACCACTCAACACCACAGTATTCATGTTTATGTTTTACCTTTGTGAACTGATATTTATGACCTAAATACTCAAATTCTGTATCTGGAATAGGTTCATATCCAATTTCTTTTTCTGCCCAACAATTTGTCCAGTTTTCATCATAATCTTTTGCCTTTTCAGGATATAAGTCTGGATCTTTATAAGATAACAACCACTGATTTATTTTCATTGTAGTGTCTCCGTTCCAGCACTCAGCCCAAAAGTTTTTAGTCAAATCTTCTGTGTTATGCTGAAGCTTTTCTTTTACCTTATTCCATTCTCTTTTGATTACTGTTTCAAATTTCGGAAGTTTATTTCCATCAGCATTTGAATATCTGATTACTTCATTTCCATTTTCATCACAGCAAATAAACATTACATCATCTGCCATCGGTGCATTTAATTCACAATAACCAAGTGGATCACATACTGAATACCAAGTTCCCTCATTTCCAAATGTGTATCTTCCATAATATCTGTGCTTTCCTTCGATTTCTTCAACTGTTTTCCAAAGCTCAACATAATTATCATCTTCGCCTCTATATAACTGAACTTTAATTTCTCTCATACTAATCAACCTGCCTTTCTAATTTCCTTTAACATATTCGTTTTACACATCATTAAGTTCTCTTTCATATCCTCAATTCGCATATCCATAAACTCTTTGAGTGCCTTGTCAAACTGTTCTTCTGTAATGTCGTGACCATAATTTGCAATTACAACATCCATAATTTCTCTATATGAGAAACCACTGAATAATGTATCGTTCTCATGTATTGGTGAGTTATATGTAAACTCTTTTCCATTCCGTGAATCCGTTTCAGGATCATATAACCATCTGCTCATATTAAACCTCCTCTACAATTCCGTTTTCTGCGTTGCTCCAATGATATTTCTTTCCGTTCTCCACATTCTCAAAAATTACTGAATATGAAAATGTTTCAAATGGTGTAAATACTTCACCATCACAAGTTGTCGGTGATTTTTCTGTATTCCAATCAATACCAAGCTTTCCATTTACTTCTTTCACTGTAAATACAGTTCCATAGTTCCGTGTCTTAATCTCTCTGTTACATGTGTCGTACATATGTACTTTTACTTTGTCATTTACCTTTAACATAATTCGTTTCCTCGCTTTCTTGTAATAAAAATAGGCAGCTAGTAGATTATTCTCCTAACTGCCTTTGCTGTTACTTGTTATTCTGTTCTTCCTTTTTCTTTCCTCTTTCTCTAATATGTTCACACATTTCATCCGAAACGCCATGCTGTTTTAACTGTTTTGCAAAGCGTTCATAAAATGGTAAGTCTTTCCACCGTGGTTTTCCTTTAGCCATTTTTCTCATCCTTTCCATAGTTTACACTCATTGGATGCCAACTCATATCAAACCCGAAATGATACTCTAAGCATTCAACAATCTCATCCTCGTTAAATGCAAGTGCTTTCATTTCTCTTATGATAATATTTTCAAAATCATCTTCATCCTCAACTAATCCCATAAGATAATTGATAAGATATTTGAGCTTCTTACCATGCTTTCTGTAATCTGCTAACTGTTTCCGTGTATTTTCTGTTATCATTTTGCTTCACTCCTTATTTAATTTCTTCAAAAGGTTTTATATCTTTGATTCGTTCATCATAAATCAACGTATAGCCATTATAAGAGAATCTTTCTCTTTCGTTTGGCTTTGTCCATGTGATTGTTTCTATTCCTAAACCATCACAAAGAGAAGTTTTAATATCTGCCATTGTTATTCCATTTAATTCATAAATCCGTACTGCTATTGCATAAGGTTTGTTTCCCATTGATTTATACCTCCAATCTTATCAAAAAATCTTAGTTTCAATGCTTTATTTTCTTTGCAGTAGGTAGTTTATGTTCTTTTTCTTCAAACTGAAATAATTCATGTTCACAAGGAACATATAATTTTCCATTTTCTTTGCATAAGAATATGTCTAATTGATTGTCATTACTTGCTGAATAAAAATCTTTCCAACTATAATCATGTTTTTTCCAATCAACATCATAATCACATATCCCAAGTTCTCTATCGCTTCTGATATGTTTAGAGAATGTGCATATATCTTTCTTTTCTGATTCTTTTAGTTTTCTTACTGACTCAAAATGATATCCATTATATTCAAACATATATTTCCTCCAATCTTTTAAAGAAATGCGAATTTACTCTGTTTCTACTTCATATATTTTCCAATCAATATTGTATGAATCCGTCTGAATGTTCGCATCATATTCATCAATGGACGCTTCATCTCCTTCTTCTACTAAATTCTCATATCTGCTTTTCATTTCATCATAAGCTTCTATATAAGAATCATATGTATCCGGTTCATTTATATTTTGATTTTCAACCTCTATTAAAATCCATTTACTCATTTCTCTTACCTCCAATTCTAATGAAACACATATTTTTGTTACCATTCTGGTGTTTGTAATTTCAATACGTCCTTCATGGTAAGTTCCATTCTTTCGATCTTACTTTGCATTTCCACTAACTTTACCTGCATATATGCTTCTTTTTGTGTTTCAAAAAAGCCTTCATAAGCAAAGTCTTTGAGATTAGATAACAAATCATCTGCACCAAATTCTTTTATCGCATATTCAGAAAACACGCCCTGAGACAATGCGTAATTATTTCCGTATTTCTTTTTCTCGTTGGCGTTTAATTCGTAGATTCCCCAACTATTTCCTAATAACTCATTCTTTTTAATTTCTTGTACCAATTTCATTCTTCTTACCTTCCTTTTCAATCTAAGGAAACACGCATTTACATATATTCCTCATCAGTTGTATGTTCACAACCATAATCCTGCATAAGCCATCTTCCATCTGACAATTCACTTTCTTTGCACTTACAATAAACATAACCTTCATTATCTGGATCAGTTCTGTAATCACAATTAATGCAAGCACCACTATAATCTTTATTCTCTGTCATATCTATTTGCCTACCTTTCACTATGAATTATCCATTTCTAATTAATCATTACTCCATTCACCATTTAACACTTTATTTATTTTTACTTTGTTTATATCCTGGTTGTTAAGGGTGATAGATGAAATACCTTTAAATTTCTCAATTAATTCTTCTCTTGGCATATCCCAATTAAACACTCTTAAATATGTCATTACATCTTCTTTTTTCACATATTCTCCGCTCGTGAAATCATCATATTTCATTTTATTTTCCTCAATCTTTTCTATGTTTTTACACATACTCATTGTCATACCAAACAACTCCTTTCGCATCTTCATATAATCTGGCAATTTGTATACAGTCTGAATTTCCATAACCTTTATTAAGTTCCTTACAAAACTCTTCATAAGATAACTCCGTTCTACAGTTATCATCAAAACCACTCTCAAACTCACAATAATCTTTATAGGCTTCTTTTCTGTTTCCTATTTTGATAAATGTTGACATATCCATGTTTTCATTTATCTTATTAATAACAATCGAAGTTTCAATAACCTGTGCAAAATTATCTTTTATGAACTGCCTTACATATTCTATTTCCTTATCATTTTTATATCTTGTGTCGTATCTAATATCATATGAATTAGTGTTTGAATATCCCTTCTCTTTTTCAGCAACATTGAATTTCATTACCTTGCCATTTCCATACTGAAAATACTTGCTTTCACTTATTTCCACTGTTCCTAACATAGTATATTTTTCATCATTGCAATCTTTTCCGCTAAATTCTAAATTATATTTCATAATCATTCTCCTTCATTCTTTCTCACTTTCTACACTGTTTGCACCATCAGAGAACCCATCATCATATCCCTTGTTGTACATGGTTCTCAAACTTTGTGTTTGCTATTGGACTATCTTCTTCAATACCGAACCACTCTTTCTCTTTATCTGTCATCTCACAACAATTTTCGAAAAATTCAAACGCACTTTCCCTATCATCAGAAATAAGTCCATCTTTAAATAATGTTGCAAGTTCTTCAAGTCTTGTCCGTGGAATATAATCTGCGTTTACCTTTTCAAATAGCTTTTCAGTAGCTTCATTAAGTGCAACTAACTTCTCTTTGTCGTTTGAAAACATGTAATATATTCCGTGTTCCCACTGTCTACCCCATCTTTCTAAAGCAGAGTATCC
>OBIN01000053.1_pt1 | contig 10549 bp, 7 predicted proteins | sample 1481581 | NCBI WGS metagenome assembly OBIN01 (sample SAMN02044685, study PRJEB22538) | human gut metagenome
AAGTACAACCGGGGATGCGTCGGCAGACACGGTCCATATTCCGGACGAAACCTATCAAATGTATAAAAACTGGTTCCCGGGATGGACGGACAAGCAGATCCGGGCCCATTATGCCCAATCAAAGAAAGGATGAAATCCATGTTCAAAATCAGTAAAAGCGTAGGGACTCCTACGCCCCCTTTTGAGTACCTACCCGGTACTTCTGAAGAGAGCTTCTCTGATGGAGAGGCTCTTGTTTTATCTTCTGGCAAATTGACCAAATGTGGTGCGACTGTTACTCCTGAGTTTGTTTGCGTGGGAGCATATACCGGGGATGGGGCTTCTTTGATCCCTGTTATGCGGGTCAACGAGACCCTTGAGTTTGAGAGCACCCTTGCCGCAGCGCCTACCAGCCTTAATCCTGGCGACAAGGTGACGCTGCACACCGATGGGCTTCAGGTAACGGCAACGACTACGGCTGGCGTCTTTACCCTATCCAGGATCGACGGCACCGCTTCTGGCGCTACTTGTGCCGGATATTTTAGACGATAAGGAGGATCGGATCAAATGGCAGGAGTAGTTTTCAGTAAAGGCTCTGGGGTCAACGACTCTATCTTTGGGAAATCCCAGGAGCCTATTCGAGCTATCATTGAGCAAAACGTAGAGGCCTTTGAAAAGGGGCGCTCACAGATTGACAATATCTTTGTGGTGGAAAAGACCAACCGCTATGCGGAGAAGTTTACCACGGAGACCGCCTTGGGTAACTTTGCTCCCGTAGGCGAGGCAGGGGCTTATCCGCTAAATAGTTTCCAGGAAGGTTATAGCCAGGTCATCGAGCCTGACACCTGGAAGAATTCCTTTGAGGTAACCCAGGAGATGGTCGAGGATGCGCTGATGGGCAAGATCAAGCAGAGAGCTTCCGCGTTTACGCTTTCCTATAACCGCACGAGGGAACTATTTGGCGCGGCTATGCTGATGAGTGGTGTTTCGGGCACTATGAAGTTTGGGAAGGAACAGAAGGTTTTTTCCACCAAGAGCGCGGATGGGAAAAACATGTTTGCTACCAATCATAGCTCCATTACCAAGGGAACCGGAAATCAGTGCAATCTGTTCGCTGATGCGTTTAGCTATGATGCACTTTGCTACGCCCAGGAGGCCATGCAGAAATTCACCGACGATGACGGCAACCTTTTGGGCGTATCGCCGGACACCATCATCATTCCCAACGACGCTATGCTGAAAAAGGCGGTGTTTAACGCCATTGGCGCGGAGGGTTTGCCCGATACCGCCGATAACAGCATGAACTTCCAGTACGGCCTGTGGAACGTGATTATTTGGCCTTATTTGGATCAGTTTGTCCCCTCTAGCGCCACCAGCAAGCCCTGGTTCCTGATGGACAGCGAGTTCAATAAGGCATACTACGGCGCGATTTGGCTGGATCGTGTGGCCTTGTCGGTGCGAAGCGAGATCGCACCCAACGATAACAACATCTTTAGAGGCCGTGCTCGGTATAGCGCTGGCTTTAACAACTGGCGCGCCATGTCCTGCTCTTTTACGGGCTCCGGTGGTACGGCATTGGTTCCCTCTAGCGGATCCTAACAGTTGGAGGGCTTATGCCCTCCGCATGAATCCATGGGAATAAGCCGGGTTCAACTCCCGGCGGATTCAGATTGAAAGGGTGGTAAGTTTGAAAACCTGGAAGGATTTAAAAGACGAAACGCTCCAGCTCATGTTTTCCTATTCCAATTTGGGAGCGCTGGACCTATCCGATGTAAACAAAGACTACTTGCTGGCCATGCCTGCCGCTGCCAATTATGCGATGATTGAGCTTGCCAGCATTCGCCCTATCACAAAAGTGGTGCGGATCAGTCAGTACCCTGTAAATAACCTGTTGGGGACGGAGCCGGGAGAAATGATTCACTGTGAGGGGGATATGGAATTCACCGCTCAGAATCCCCGATCCTATTATTTTGAGGTACAGGGAGATATCACATTTTCTTTGGAAAAGGACGGGGCACAGATTGCTCGCGGGAGCAATACCGAGCAGCGGGGGTTTACGGCGTACCGTGGAAGCATAGAAGAACATGGGAAAATAACGATTCGGTTTCATGGAGAAAACGGGTATGCGATTGCCAACATTGCTATGTATGAGGAGTCCTTTGATTCGGCAGATCTTATCCCTGCTTTTCGCACGCAACAGACCTATGATATTCGCGCGCTGGGGGAAGGGTATATGAGAATCGCCCCAGAACAACCGGTTTGGTACAAGGGCCGTGATATCTCCGCTTATGTCATTCGAAACAGGGACAAGGTTACGGTTGACGGGGGAATGGCGGGGGAAATTCAGGTTTATTACCACGCTTACCCTGCTCGCATTACAGTGAATACCCCGGATGAAACAAGGATGGAACTGGACGACGAGGCGTTGGAACTGGTCCCCCTATATATGGCTTCTCGGCTGTACATGGATGATGACAGCGGGGTTTCGACCCTCTATTACAACATGTACGATGCCCGAAAATTGGAGTTGCAAGCAGCGCAGGAGTTTTCGGCCTCCGATGGATTCATCAGTGAAAGCGGGTGGGCTTAATGGCACAGATGCGAATTCCGGCGGCGCGGAAGGTCTATACAAAAAAGTACGCGACTTTTCGGGGTGTGGATTTCTCAACGGATCCTGCGATGGTGGATGAGACACGAAGCCCTGATGCCAAGAACATCATCAGCGATGCGGGGGGGTACCCGGAGAAGCGAATCGGATGGGAGACAAAAGCAACATTTGAAGGCCACATCAATGGCCTTTTTTCTTTATATGCCGATGGAGAGACAACGGTTTTTGTTCATCATGGAACAAAATTGTCCACATTGGATGGCGTTCTAATCGCCAGCGATATGAACGATCATGATTCTACCGGGTTTGTATACGAAGGGAAACTCTACCTTTTAGATGGAGTGAAATACCGCGTGGTGGAACGCAGATACCTGCAAACCGTTCCACCCAGCACCCAGTGGGTGATTGATATTCCCCAAGGGTTTACTCCGACAACCATTGTAGGAGCAAGCCCAGCAGGGGATGGGAAAGCGCTGGAAGCGGTGAATCTAATAAGCGCTAGAAGGAAAAACAGCTTTTATGGAGATGGGAGTTCCAAAACATTTCGTTTGGATGCTTCATATCTTGATTCTGCCGCGGTATATGCGACGGTAGACGGGGTTGAATCTTTTGAAGGAGACAGCAGTTTTACAGTTGATCGAACGGCTGGAACGGTTACCTTTGTCCATGCCCCATCGGATAGCGGGGGAGTAGACAATGTGGTGATTGAGTTCTCTAGAACGATAGAAGGAAACGCCGATGTAATCAACAAATGCACCTTCGCAACCTGGTATGGCATGGGAAACGATTCAAGGGTATTTGTTTCGGGGAATCCGGATCATCCCAACATGGATTGGAATAGCGGGCTTTATGACCCAACCTATTTCCCGGATACGGGCTATACCAAGTTTGGCACGGACTCATCCCGGATTATGGGTTATTTGAAGCAGTACGACAATCTTTTGGTGGTAAAGGAGGACAACGACCAAGACGCCACGATCTTTATGCGGTCTGCTGAAATCGACAGCAATGGCACAGCATATTTCCCGGTGTTTCAAGGGGTGTCTGGCGTGGGGGCGATTGCCATGAAATCCTTTGGAGCGCTGAACGACGATCCTCTTTTCTTGGCCAAGGAAGGGGTGTTTTCCCCAGTGTTGACCTATGGGGTAAAGCAGGAACGGACGATGCAAAACCGCTCCTATTTTATTGACGCTAGGTTGACCAAGGAGGAGGGACTTGAAAACGCGTGCAGCGTATCCTGGAACGGGTTTTATCTTCTCTGTGTCAATGGAAATTGTTATGTGGCGGATCAGAGGCAAAAGAGTAAAGGGAATAACACCAGCTCATACAGCTACGAGTGGTTTTTCTGGGATAACATTCCGGCCAGAACCTTCCTAGAATTAGATGGCAGCTTGTACTTTGGCACGGAGGATGGGAGGGTGTGTCGCTTTAAGACGGATGTTGTGAACTCCAGCAGATACAACGACGATAGCATGCCAATCGATGCAGTTTGGTCCACAAAAATGGATGACGATGGAGATTTTATGCTCCAGAAAACCATTCCAAAGAAAGGCTCTGGGATCATGATCAAGCCCTATTCCCGTTCTGGCATCGACATCTATGTGAGAACCAACAAGGACCTGGGGCGAAAGGCCAGAACTGCCACCATGGACGTGTTTGATTTTAACGACATTGATTTTTCGCGTCTCACCTTTGAAACCAACGACAGCCCGAAGATTGTTCCCATCAACATGAAGGTAAAGAAGTATTCCTCCATGCAGATCATGATGCGGAACAACGCGCTGAATGAAGGGTTCGGGGTTTATGGCGTGGTCAAGCGGTACTATGTCGGAAATTACATGAAATAAAGGAGGACTCCATGAGCGATATTACCAGCTTAACCGATTTGAAGTTTGTAACGGCTGACTTTGCCGGGAAGGGGATCAGCGTATTATCGGACCGGCCCAATGATGATGGCCTTACGGCGGCGCAGCTAAAGGCGGCGTTTGACGAGCTGGTGGAGGATGTTGTCTCCACCAGAGTGAATCAGATCCTCGACGTGTTAGCGGCAAGCGGTGGCAGCCTGCTTGGAACCGCCGCAGTACCGGGGGTTGCAGGAGAGACCGTGGCTGATCAGATTGCAAGCCTATATAGCCAGCTGATTGATATTACCCAGGGCAGTGTAGCCAACGGCAGTATTACCGACGAAAAGCTGTCCACCGCTTCTGTGGATTTACTTGCTAGATTTGCGGGGCATGACGGTGATACCGAAAAGCATTTGACCTATCTTGGAGTCACCCAGGGAACCGCATCGGAATACACCACAGCAGATGAAATGGTTACAGGAATCTATCTTATGAAAGCGCATATTACCAACGCCCAGGGAGCAACGCTAAATGGCAAGAGCATCATCCCCAGCGGGTTCTCTGTGCTGGAGGCCGGACAAATCAAGCAAGATGGGGTTTATCTGGTTTACTTTGACGGATCGCTGGTGCATTTGCTAAACCCAGAAACCCATAGCCATACCCATGTAACGGGAGAAATTACGGGGCTTTCGTCTTCCCTGGGAGGCAAAGCGGACGCAGTGCATTCCCATACCATATCCCAGGTGACCAATCTACAATCCACCATCAGTACCATGAACAGCAGTATATCGTCCAAGCAACCCAAGATTACATATGGCACCGGGAATCCATCCGGAGGGTCATCTGGGGACGTGTACATCAAATACTAGGGGGGTGACGATTTGGCGGCGGTATATGGATCCTGTACGGGCTCGGCAAGCGATAGGTACAACATTTGGTTGGAGTATAGCCTTGGAAGCCAAAGCATCGAGAATAACACCACCCCTCTTTCCGTAGGCGTTTATCTGCAAAGAAATGATGGATATGCGAATTCGGCTTGGAATCGCCAACAGCTTAGCTCTGCTTATTTGGATTGTACAGGATTTAGTCAGAAGTCCAATTCGCTTTATATCGATACCCGGAATAGCGCTATTGTTACGCTAATAACCGGCAATTATACCATTACGCACAACGATGACGGTACAAAATCAATAAGCTTAGGAGCAAGCTTTTCCATGCCAGGGATCCCGCAGCTTACAGGGGGATCGGTCTATACCACATTTTCCCTTCCTACCATCCCAAGAGGAAGAATGCGGGTAAATGTTGGCGGCACATGGAGAAGCGGCCAGGCTTATGTCAATGTGAACGGGGTATGGAAACAGTCCACCGGCGTTTTTATGAATGTTGGCGGTTATTGGAAAAGAGGAATTTAAAAAGGAGGATCAATCATGGCAAAGAACCCTTATGATTTTTACACGCCCATAGATTATACGGCGTCCTATGACAAAATGGCCCAGGCGCAGAAAGACGCTCTGGATGCCGCTTATAACCAGAAAGTAAACGAGCTTAACGCCCAGCTTCCGAAGATCAAAGAAACCTATGATACTCAGAGGAACCAGACGTATCAGAATGCCCGTGTGACGGCTCTTGGGAACAACGAGGGATTGGCGGCGCGGGGGCTTGCAGGGAACGCCTATTCAGCCCCTATGACAGGCTACAGCGAGACTTCCCGTATTGCTGAGACCAATGCCTTGCGGAATGCGTTAAACGCCTTAAACAAGCAGCAGCAAGGCCAGGAGGATACCATCGGCACGGAAATTCGGCAAGTGGGGTATGATCGGGACAACGCCCTTGCCCAAGCCCTGGCGCAGATTGAGCAGAACCGTATTGCAGCGCAGCAGTCTGAGAACCAGTTTGGTGCCAACTATAACCTGAACGCATGGCAGGCTCAGCAGAATCAGGAGTATCAACAGCAGCAGCTAGCCTATGAAAAAGCTATGAACGAGCTGAACCTATTTGGCCGTATCATGACCCAGGAAGCCGCCAACGCCGTTGGATTACCTGTGGGGACAACTCTTGCGAAATACAATGCCAGCGGCGGGGGCCGGAGAAGCAGTAGTGGAGGCGGCGGAAGCAATGTTTCCAGTGGATACACCCCAGATATTCAAGCTATAGCTAATGCCTTATCAGGTGGGGGAACGCAACAACCGCAAACTAGTTTCTGGAATAGACTATGGGATGATGTAAATAGCAAGACCAAGGCAAGATAGGAGGGGGCATTTATGGGCGCGATTCGCAATCTGATCAATAAAGCTACAGAGCAATTGGATCAAACTCAGTTGCTCCAAGAAGCACTTGAATATGCAAAGTTAAAAAAAGTACAAAACGATGAACAGGCCGTTGCAGCCGCCCGTGAATATGCTGCTAACAGGGAGCAATATAGGCCCGCAATGCAGTTTATGAGTTGGGCGAATAACTCCTATGGCGGGTTCAGAAACCAGAATGAGTTTCAATCTGCTATTACGCAATATAAATACAATCGAGATAGAAAAAACCGAGGACTGAGCGAACTTCAGTTTACTGACATTGCTTATGACCCTACTCAATTTGATGATGATAAAAACGAATATAACATCTCGTACTTCTCTAAGAATTCTGAATACCCTACGGAATATGGCAACGCATATCAGGACTTCTTGAATCAGAAGAAAGTTAAAACTCAGTACGAAGCTATTGGGCGAACCGATTATACGGATGACAGTACGCTAGTTGAGTTTGACGATGGATGGAAACGGAAAGGGTATGATTACGATCCGGCAAATTTGCAGGATATGGAGAATAAAGCGTTGGGATTGCCTCCACAGGCGGTATTAGACCGCTATGACCTTTCGGATAAAGACGATGTTGAACGCTTAAAGGAAGGGAAGCTACCCAAAAACCTTGAAGGGAATATTTTTACTCCTGTTGCGTATTTTGGAAAAAATGTGCTGGAGGGCGGCAGACAGGTCATTGAGGATGCCATACAGAATGGGGAGTACAATGCCCAGGAGTGGTTAGCGAATGTTCGCCGAGAACACGTAGATAGTTGGCTTAATGATTTGGATTTTGCTGCCCTGGGGGAGCAGGGGGAGAGCCTTAAACAGGCGCTAGAAACCAAATTCAAACCGGGGCAGGAGAAATTAATTGCCGAAGGCCGGGACAAGGCCATACAAAAGGGCCTTAATCTGGAAAACACCCAGCAGCAGAGGCAGAGCAATCTGGAAGAACGTTATCGGAATTTGGATGAAGGTTGGGCTAAGGATGCTCTTCGCATCGGTGGGCAAGGAGTTGGCCAGGTCGGGACGATGCTTGCGGCCAACGCCCTTGTTCCGGGATCTGCACTGGGCTCTATTCCTGGTTCTGCATTGATGTTTGCGAGCGGATCGGGGGCGGGAACCACAGAGGCCTTGAGCGAAGGGGCAAGCTATGAGGATGCCAGAAAGTACGGGACAATGAGTGCGCTTGCTGAAACTGCGATTGAATTTGCATCTGGCGGCATTGGTGGTCTTAAAAACACCGGCCTATTGAAAGCAGTAACGAACCAAATTGACAACTTGGGATCACCCTTTGCAAAAGCCGCTATTCGGAAGTTGGCTTCTGGTAGCGGTGAGGCGGCTGAAGAAATTGTTTCTACCCTGATCAATCCTGTCATTAAGCGGGCGACTTATGATCCAGACGCCGCCTCTGCGACTATAGAAGAATACATTCAGTCTGGGATCGGCGGTTTTTTGCCGACTCTTATTCTGGGGTTCGGGGTTGATGTACTAAACACTGGGACGCGCAGGAATGCAAAAACCATTGGAACGGCTGTAAACAGTGAGGCAAATACTCTTTTTACTGTGGATGGGGGATTCAACACCGACAAAACCAATGCATTGTTTCAGCGTGGAGATGACGGCAAACTTCACGTCGTAACGGATGATAGTGGAAAGATTAAGCTAGACACTGAAAACAAGACTTTGCAACAGGCGGAGATTAAGTCGAGCAAAGGGAACCGGTTGATTGCTAAGAACATAGCCAACAACATGGAAGCACAGGTTGCCGTACGCAACTATATCAAGGAGCAAGGCATTGAGGCGTATGGTATCGATGGCAATTCTCCCTTTGCAAAGATGCTTGGACTGGAATTAAAGGCCGAGGAATCCTCGGATGTTCAGAATAGTGGAACCGAGGTTGAAGTAGGAGAAACTGCGGCTATAAATAATAGCGTCGTGAGTGCTGATAAAGTCTTTGACACAAACACCGATGTGGTCGCAGATGTGATTAACGAGGCTGATCCCAATGTTAAGGTGATCCAAACGCAGAGTGGCCAAACCAGGATTCGGCGGGTTGCTGATGATCAGATGGAAGCCATCAAGGGGATTGACAAGAAACGAGTAAAGCAAGTCAATCGTGTGGCCAAGAAACTTGGACTGGATGTACAATGGGCGTGGCTTATTGATGGGCAGGATAGCAACGGGAAATTTGTCAGCAATGGGGCCTACGATCCCTCCACAAAGACAATTTACTTGTCCATGGATGGAGAGGCCAGCGGGGCATCTAACCCCTATATGGCGATCCTAGGCCACGAGGTGACACACTCTCTTGAAGGCAGCGCAGAATACAATAAGCTCCTGGATTATGCGGTTCAACGGGCTAAAGAGAATGGAACCTACGACCAGCAGATTTCCCAGCTTCAGGCGGCTTACAAGGGGCAGGATGCGGCGATTCATCACGAATTAACCAGCAATCTCATGATGGAGATGTTTGGAGATGAACGCTTTGTCCGGCGTTTTGTCAATGAGAACAGGGGAATCGCGGGGAAGATTTTGAATGCTCTGGATAGCATCTTGGCCAAGCTAAAAGGTGATGAGAGCTTTGCTGAGTTTGAGAAGATCCGGAACCTATTTGCTGATGCGTATAGAGCTACAAACCGTAATAGCGATTCTAATAAGGTTAAATATAGCAAGAAGCTTGGCGGATATTTTCCAAATACGCATGTGAGCACAGAAAAAGTACAAGAGAAATATGGAATACATGATATAAATAGGGAAGCTGAAGTAAAGAAGCAGATCAAGAAGTTTGCAAAGGGGAAATATTTATCAACTCAAGGGAACATTAACCCAATACAGAATATTGATACTGGAGTCGAAATAGAAATTTGGGCAAGCGGAATAGATGAAACTTTTGGAAACAAAAAATACTATGGTGCAAAATCTAAAGAGATGAAGTTGGCTAAACTAGCCAGCATGGAAGTATTGCCTGAACTGATTAGATATGGAGAAGTGCGTGCGGAGTCAAGGATGGATTCCAAGAACCGTAATGTTGAATATGACTATTTAATTGCTCCATTAAGAGTAGATGATACTCAGTATTGGGTGACCATGGATATTAAGAAATATGGTGAGGGTGTTGGGAACAGGTTTTATGTTCACAATATTGTGCTTAATAGAGAACAGAAGGATGTTCCTACGAAGCCATCCAGTGTAGAAGTTTACACCGACCCTGCCTCGTCCATGGAACATCCTTTTGTTGACCAAAGCATATCACAGGATAATGCAGAGGTCAATACTAGTATACGTTCTGGGCAGTTGGATGATACACCCGATGTACAGCACTCTATTGCGGGAAGACAGGCGGCAAATGCAAACCAGAGTTTGATGAATCAGGCGATGGTTGAGGCTGAACAGGGCAGAAGCGCTGACGAAATATGGCAGGATACGGGATGGATCAAGGGCCAGGACGGCAAGTGGCGGTTCGAAATAGACGATTCCAGCGCCAGTTTAGTTGGAGGAGCGTTCCAAAACCTCAAAAATGGTCAGCCGATGGATCTCCAGGATATTTTGCATCATCCGGAATTGATGGAGAACTATCCTCAGCTTAAGGGGATCAAGGTAGCATTGGACGGAAATTTGAGAGGATATGATGCGGTTTATGAGCCGTCCAATCGTACGATTCGCTTTTCAGGTGAGGGAGTTAAGAACAGGAGTAGGGCTTTTAATGCTTTGTTGCATGAGACACAGCACGCAGTCCAGGTAATTGAGGCTTTTGATACGGGGGGCACCCCTGATGTTGAGGGAAAGTGGCTTGTACGGTCTGCCCGGCCTCAGTAAGGATCATC